>VTLG01016985.1_pt1 | contig 13808 bp, 32 predicted proteins | sample 4694571 | NCBI WGS metagenome assembly VTLG01 (sample SAMN12604809, study PRJNA352737) | marine metagenome | biome: ENVO:00000447; feature: ENVO:00000209|ENVO:00000569|ENVO:01000036; material: ENVO:00002151; isolation source: viral sequences binned using virsorter ...
TTCATATCATTATAAAGAGTATTCTCTTTTGTTTCTTTCTTTTCTTTTCTTAAATTATTTCTTGCTTCAGTAATTACATCAGCACCTAATTTATGATATACTTCTAAAGTGTTTTTAAACTCCATTACGAATTAGGTGTTATTGGCACTATACACAGGTTGTTAGTGTTGTTTACTTCTAAACTAATAGAAGCACTCCAACCAGTCAAAAGATTGTTAAAACGGGCTGTAAATGGCTCCGCGTTAATTGGTACAGTTAATAATACTTCATTATCTACCCAACTTGTAGAATATAGATTTTGTTTAAATTCATTTATAACATCTTGTAATATGCTCAGGTTCTCGCTAAATGTATCTAATCTTCCTAATCGTTCTTTATTAGGAGCATCACCAACTTCATCATTAATCATATCTAAAACGTATATTGTAAACGTATAAGTTAATACGCCTGTATTGATTGTAGCGTTGCCTGGCTCTGCATATAATATAACATAATCAGTAGCACCTAATTTATTTATGTCCACCTCGTCCATAAAGCCACTGTGAAAGCTGTTTATTTGTAAATGCTTTTCTGCTATTGTTTCAAAAAACCCTACTACATTTCTAAACGTTATCATAATTATTCCTTTTTTTATTATTATAATCTTGACTAAAAGCAAGGTATGTTAATACCTCTCTAATTGGTATCCTTGTTATTTTTTCAATATCTAAAATTGAATTAGATAAAGAATATAGTGTATTATACCACCCCCACTTGCTCTGCATACTTACACCTTTTGTTGTGTCATTTGATGAGCTTTCAAATAATTGTGCGAACTCCTTGCTAATGTTTCGCCTAAAGTCAAAAAAAAACCTAACGAACTTAATGCTATATCCATTGGGCAATCCTTAAATAATTCCTCTTTAAATTCATCAGGGTTATAATTCTCTATTGTATATCGTTCATTCACTTTATGAGTTACTGGTCTGTATAATATGCTCATTATATTGTGCAGGTTTTTAATCGGCTCTTTTGTATACGCTTCTAGATCTATATATTCACCTGTGCTAATAGCTGACAAATTAGGTACAAAACCATATTCTTGTTCTTTAAAAATAAATATCTTTTTAAAATCTTCTTCATCAGGTTCTTGCTCCACTAGATCCTTAATAATATTCATAATCTCTACTAAGTCGCTGTACAGCATTTTCTTTACTATTGCAGTAGTTGTACCACATAACAAAGCTAAACTGCGTATAATTTTATTCTTTTCACTTCCTTTGCCTTCTTGAATATCTACATACTTTTGGTATGTTTCAATATTAATATCACTCCAATTTTCTGGTATTATAAGTTTTATTTCAGTCATTACATTTATATATAAATTATTAAGAATTGTTTTTTGCTACAATATAAGACAAAAAAAAAGAGGTGCAATTTTGCACCCCTTCTAAAATAGATAAATAGCTTGGATTCTTATAATTTGATTTCCTCAGTAGGTCGGGTTATCTCCTTATATCTTCTTGGTAAACCTATTTTTATTATTGTTAGAAGGTACAGAGGTTAAGTGCTTCTTTCGCAGTAGGTCGGATTGATTGCCTAACTATATACCTGACTAACAATATGCTAATATAAAGAAAATTTAATATACAAACCTAATATTTACTAATTTTTTTTTACATTTTTTTTATTACCTCTATAAAATGTAATATTTTCCACTATGATTTACAGCAAGTTTATTTAAGCAAAGATATCTAACAGCATCAATCAAATGGTCGTTAATCTTAACTGGTGTATTAAGTACATCACCATTTTTATCTGTTGCCCATTTATAAGTCCTAAATTCCTTGATTGCGTTTGTACTATCCTTAGTTATGTTTAACTTATATCTACGCATTATATCAATACCTAAGTGTATTCCTGCGCCTTTTTTAGCAGGTTTTATATTAAACCCTTGTCTATATATTTCTTCTATTGTTTTTGGCTCTGCTGAATCTCCTACTATTTCTGCTTGTCTGCTTACTCCTAATTCTCGCATCTTATTAGCTAAGTCAGTATTTGTTAATCTCTTTTCATATAATAGCTCTTTAATATATAAACTATCGTCTAATTGATATACTGCGCATAATGCGCTTGGACTATTAGTAAAACCAAAGTCAATTCCATAACCTACTAATTTGCCTTGTACATTATCTACTAAGTTAAAATTCCTAAAGATTTGCGTTGATATACTTCCTATCTCACCCAGTCCATATACTCGCCAATAGTCAGGATCTAATTGTTTTAGTCTTTCAATCTCAGCTATTGTGTCGTCATCTAAAAACGGGTTAGCTAAATAAGTAGATTTAATAAATGTGCAGTCATCTCTAGTTATTACTTTTTCATATATCCAAGAATAAGGATCTGAGGGGTTATAATCTAAATATATTTGTTCTGTTGTTCTAAGTGTTAATTGTGTCCAACTTTCAAAGTCTAATTCGTTTGCTTCGTTAAGCCATAAATAGTTTCTCTTACGGCCTCTAATCTTTTGTGGCTGGTCTACACTAATGAACTCAATTAGATTACTGTTTAAGCTGTAAGATAATTCAGACTTGTTATGGTATTCTTCACTATATATTTTAAGCTCTTTAAGGATATTAATTACATCTCGGTATGCTGTACCCTTTAATGCGGGCAAAGTCTTTCTAACTATAGTAAACACTTTATTCGTTTCTTGAAGTGCTTTTATAATAAACAACTGGCAAAGCGAATAAGTCTTGGAACTCCTTGTACCGCCCTGTAAACAAGTAATTCTCGTATTAGACTTATACGCCTTATTAAATACATTTGTTGTTTTAATCCTTGCCAGTGTCAATTACTTCAATTTTAATGTCTGTTATTGCTTTGCCATTTGTCGTTACATCTATTTCAGATTTTTCTGTATATCCTCTTTTTTTAGCTTTAGATTTTAAATAGAATATAATGCTTGTTTCTTTACCTGCTGATATATTCTTAATTAGTTGTCCTTCTACGTAATCGATTTGACTTTCTTTAATTTCTTCTACTGCTTCAGCAAATTCCTTATCTTCTCGCATATAACGATAATACGTACTTCTGCTTATATTACCTGCTTTTTTACAAGCGTGGTATATTAACCCCTGAGTTTCTTTTAATGCTTCTAATAATTTCTCTTTCTTAGTCATTTTTTCTAAATTTATTTAAACAATAGGAAGAACATAAATTTATTTTATTTGGTAAATATGTAATATAATTTCCTTCAATTTCACAATTACATATATGACAAATTATATCTTCTTTTTTATTGTGTGCCATTTGTATTATTTTTTATTCTTTTCATCTATTATTTTCGGTACAGCGTTATCCCATTTAATTCTATGATGTAATCTTTTATTCGTTCTCCCCATTAACGATATTACACAACAACTAGGGCTAAATATAATCGTATAGAAACTTTTAATATATGTTCCACTTAATAAATAAACATCAGTCATTCCACCATCATTAGACTGTGTTTGTAATTGGTTCATTTGAATAAACGGAATACTAAAAAAAACATTACCCTTACTTTGATAATTTGTATATGTATTAACATCTTCATTTATTCTTCCGATAAATTGAAATGGCCTATCAGTAGAACAAAAAAAAGTGTTCATTGCTTTTCTTTTAAATTTACCAAAATTCTGACCACCACCAAACCAATCTCCACCTTGAGAAAAAGCGATTGATTTAACATTAATACTTTTATAATAATTTAATGTATGCTTTATAATTTCATTAAATCTAGTCTTAATAGCATAATGATTTGTAGGGTGTTTTTTATCTCCATTTATTCTAAAAGAAAAATAAGTATAATCATCATCAAGTTGTAAAAAATATTTATAACCTAATTTTTTTGCTATATCAAATGATGCGTTTCTAGCATATACAATAGTCTTTCTATTATTAAAATTATCAGCAGTATCAAATTTTTTACTTTCTTTTAGTTTGTCAAAAATAATAACATTTTCTTTGCCAAATTTTTCAATATATTTTTTACCATCTTTATCTTCATTATCAATAATTAAATAAATTGGATAAGTACAATTTAATTTTTTTAAGGTATTGTAAGTAATAACATTATTTGGTCTGCCATGTGTTAAAATAAAAATACATAATTCATTATTTAATTTATCCATATTCTTCTGTGTATTCATTAGAAATTTCTTCAGATAGTTTTACATAACCATTTTCTATAGCTTTATCAAAATCAATAATAACGAGTGCTAGATCTTCCATAAGCGATTGAGTGTCTATATCTGAATGAGCATAATAGTCAGCAATCTTATTATAATTAAATATAATATGTCTTTGTGCTGAAAGTATTAAAAAATCTTTTATTTTATTATTAATTTTTGAATTATTAATTTTTTCAACTAGCTTTAATGTTTTCTCTATATTATATAAATCTTTTATATTAGGTTTTGTATTATTTGTTTCATATACTGGTATTTGTATTTTGTCTGTATAAGGGTTATCATCAATTTTATCAATATTAAGTCCTAATTCAATATGCTTAAAACCCCAGTCAACTAATTCGTCTATATTAAATTCATTCGCCAGAATATCCATATTAAATTCACCACCAGACTTATTTAGTCTAATATTTAATTCTTTTTCTTGCTCCTTATTTAAATTTAATATATGGCAATCAACATCTTTAAAAAATAATTCTTTACATATTTTTAGTCGTTGATGTCCACCAATAACGGTTAAATCTTTATTAACGATAATGGGATCTACCAAGCCGAATTTCTCTATTGATGTTTTTAAGTCTTTATATTGTTTACTATTAATCTGTCTAGGGTTATATGTAGCAGGTTTTAGTTTATTTATTTTTATTGATTGTATTTCCATTTTATTTTTCAGTTAATTCTTTTAATAATTCTATTGCCTTTTCGTTTGCTATTGTTTCTATATAATCAACTATAAATTCTATAAAATCATTTTGGTTAATATTACCTAATTCTATTTCTTCTAAATACTCAGCTATAACTGTTTTAAGTATTTGCTTTTCAAGTAATGATATTATTATATCTTCTTTCAAAATCTATATTTTTTTCTATTTTATGTATTACGTCAATTAAATGTTTAATTCTTACAGTTTGATTAAAAATAGGATTATCACATTTGCTATGACAAGACCTACACAAAGCTACTAAATTTTCTATAAAATCGTTTTTAGTTTTATTTCTTCTTTCAATATGGTGTATGTCTACTGCACAAGCACCACAATTAGAACAGGCAACAAAATCTGATTCTATTAACTCAAAAAAATTATAATATACTTTAGTGTGATTTTGCATATTTTCCTCTTTTGTGTAAATCATCATTTGGACTGGACAATATAAAATCTCCATTACAGCAAAAGCATTTACCTTTTTTTATTAATGTTACCATTACACATCTGCAACAGAATCTAAATATTTGTTCTTTCATAATTTACAACTATTTTCATATACCTTTTCTAATTTGTTTAATGTAGATTTTACACAACTGCCACAACTAGACATTTTTTTGTTTGTTCTAAAAACACTATTATATATTTTTAATAATATTTGTTGATCGTTCCTAGAAATAGTTTTTTTGATTCTTGGCAATACTTCTTCATATATTTTAAGCTCGTCAGCAGTAAATGTTCTTGCATAGGGGTATAGCTTATTTAGTGCTTGTTTACGTTCCTCACAGCCACAATCATCTCCTAATACAGCTTTAGCTACTTTATCAATACCAGTAGCTTTAAAAACCTTTTCTATTGAATCGCCCAGCCCTTTACTTTTTTTTGTCATTGTTTAATCCTTTTAAAATTTTCTTTTTTAATTTAACATCATCAAGAATATCAAACGCTTGATTTAATACAGTATTAATAGCGTTAGTAATTATATTTAAATAATGGGGTTGTTCAGCTAAAAAATATTCTTTACCTTTTTCGTCCTTAAACGCTAATACAGAATCTTCTTTAAAATCTACACTATTTTTCTTTTTTAATGCTCGTAATATTCTAGTTTTTTTCATTTTTTAAATAGTTTTTAATATTGCTAATTGATTTATGTAACGTGTTTCTATTAATCCCTGTCGCCTTAGCCATAGTATTTAAGCTGTGATTCTCTTCGTAATACAATTTGAACACTTCTGCATCAAACCAATAACAGTCTTTTAATTTAAGATCTATCCATTCTAATTTTTCTTCTAATAATTCTTTCTCTAGTATTTCAGTATCTTCAATAATAGGAACTTGCATTAACCCAAATCTAATATGGTGTTTGTAATATTTTTTATATTTATAATAGAACCTACTTGTACTGCTATGAGCTTGATTAATCATTATTCTAGCTATATAGAATGTTAGATGTTTTTTTTTAATTATTTCATTAATTGATTCTTGGTCACATTTATAAAGCTCTAAAATTACAAACTGTAATAAATCATCTGAATCTTTGCCACTTGTAACCTTAACAGCCATTTCTTTTAAATCATTAAAATGTAGCTCTAAATATTTATTCAGCATATTTTATTTACAGATGGTGTTTTATTTAGCTTTAATAAATTATATTCAATTAAACTCAATTTGTCTGAATGAATTTCTAATATATTAATAAATTTATCATTTAATTTCTTATAAATATAATTTACTATATTATCATTTTTTTTTAAATCTCGTAAAATTAAATTAAGCTCAGCACCATTATTAAAGATAATTGTAAACAAGTAATTGTTAGTATCTGAATAATTCCAATGCAGTCTTTCTTTTCTAGTATTAAAAAATGTAGGTTTTATACTCATTATTTATTTATTTCGTTGTCTGCATATTCAGATGCTTCTGCATCAACATTATTATGATAGCAATTTATAAAAGCTCCATAAGCTCTGTACCATTCTAATTCTGATTTAACTTTCTCTAAGTATAATTTTGTCATAATTTTAAATATTTATCTATTATTTTTAATGTTTCATCTAAACCATTACAAACACAAGCTAAATAACCTTTGTCTGTTAATCTTTTTATCCAACTTAATTGGTCTTTAGTGGCTTTATTATATCCTACTTTTAATTCTATTGCTAACCCATTATAACTCCCTTTAGGTTCATACAGAAACAAATCTGGAAACCCTTTTTTGTAACCCGATTGTTTAGCTTTAATTCTTTGACTAAAATGAGGATTATACTGACCACCCATTGAACCGCAGTATAAAACCCTTTTAAGATCTAAATATTTGCATACTGCTTTTTGTAATTCGTATTCTGTCATATTAAAATATTATTATCATTGAATCATGCATACCACTTTTATTATCTACAAATTCACCTTTAGAATTATATCCACTAAATTTTAATCTTCGTCTAATAAATCGTATTTCTTTTTTATTGGGTAATATATAATCGTGAAATATTTTTGTGCTTGTTGATACTGGTAACAACATCACGCATTTTTTTCCTTTTTTAGATTCTTCTATTGCTTTCATTATGAATGCTTCTTTTAATTTCCTGCTATATGGTGGATTAACAAAATTCCTACACCCCCACTCCACATCTAACCCATTCCAACTCATATCGTGCATATATGGACAGGGATCAAAATCAAAATCAAATTCTTCATTTAATTTATCATAAAAATCTTTTGGTGTTTTCCAGTCGTCTTTGTGTTCTAAGTTTCTATTTTTCATTTTTTTATCCATTTACTTTTACCATCATAAGCATTAACCTGCTTAATATATCCTATACTTTCTAAATGTTTCTGATAACCTAATCTTGCAGTCTGGTCTTGTTCTATTCTTTTTGCAAAGTGAATATCGTAATAGTCAGGGAATTTAATGCCTTGTTCTTTTTTATTGAATGATGAATTACTCCACCTTTTTAATCTCCTATTGAGATCCCAAGTTTTCTCTAATTCAAATTTTTGTTTAGTACCAGACTTATTTAATTCAGACCAGTATAAAAAAAAGTTTTCCTTATCATTATTACTAATACCTTCAATTTGGTTTATTGAATTTTTAAATTCAACAATTCTTTTATTTACTTTACTCTTATCTTTTATACTCTTTTCTTCTATACTCTTATATACTCTACTAGCATTGGGTTCGCTATGCGATGGCATTGCGTTAGCATTTTTCCACCTCTTAGAAGCGTTTTCTTTAGCTTTTAAACTCTTACTATTAATAGTGTCTATGTGTTCGTTTAAACGCTTAGAATAAAAACACCCATCTTCTATTATAAATAAATCAAAATCTTCAATAACGCTTTTTAATTTATCTGCATCACATTGTAAACTAAATGCCAATACAGAATAATCATCTATACAAAGTTTATTTTCTTCATTAAATAATAATTCTAATAACGCCCAGAATATTCCATAAGATTCTATGCCTAAATTACTACGCATTTTAATTATTTTAATGTCTGTAAAGCTATTAGATTGATGTTGCAAGTATGTTTTTTTCATTAGTTTATATAGTTAAAAAAAGAGGAGAACGCCCCCATTCCCCCCTTCTTAGTTAAATTAAAATGGTAGATCTTTGTTTAATTTTGTAGCTTGTTCTTCTGCCAAAATATCCTTAACATTTAAAGAAACATAAAATTTACCTTTCCATTCGTTAGATTTAATATAAAAATCTATAGTAATATAATCACCTAATTTAATTTTATTTTTGTGAACTTCTATTCCTTCACTGCCAAATATTTCAAATTGGTGCTTATGGCTAAAACCACTATCTGATTCTTCTATAGTTATTAGCATCTTTTCAAATGTGTCACCTTTTTTACTTTCAATAGTTTCTGTTTTACTATCTAATATTTTACCTCTTATTTTATACATATTTTTTAATTTTTATTGATTATTATTTCGTTTGAATTGTTCGCTTTCATCTTCGCCAAATACCCCTAAAGCATATAATCCTGCTAATTTAAGTACCGACCTAGACATTGCTCTTTTCTCAGCCATCTCCATTACATACCAACTATTAGTGTTTCCATCTTTATAATTTTCACCTTTTAAAGCACTTCCAAAGGTTTCTATAGTAGCTTGTTCAGGTAAATGAGATTTAGCTTTTACAACAGCAAAATTAGGTTGACACTGAATAACATCGTATTCAATATAAATTTCCATATTGGCTTGTATCTTATCAATACCTGCTCTTGTAATTATTGTGTAATGCTGATGCTTAAACACATCTTCCGCAGTTAAATTATTCTCTACAAATAATCTATTTAATATATCTTGTTTTGTTTCCTTTACCATACATTTTTTATTAATTCGTTAATATTAAGATTTAAATACTCGCATACTTTATTAAATTCACTTAATTTAAGTGAGCCAACATCTTTTAATTTACTTAACATTGTAGGATAAGAAACATTAAGATGTTCAGCTAATTCAATTTTAGTAACTTCATTTTTAAACATAGAAAGATCTATTTCATTTTTTATAATTTCCTTATAATTCATATCATTGTTTTATTAATTTATTTTACAATAATAGCAAAAAAATTCAACATAAGTATGTAATAATTTAATAGTTATAAACATTTTAATTGTTAATAACTTATAAAATATTTTTAATACTAAAATGTAAAGTGTATAAAATTTTCTTTATATTAGCAGAATAATTAATAATTTAAAAAAAATATGATATTAGAATTAACACCAACCGATAAAATAACTTTAAGATTCTCATTAATAGAAAGTGAATATAATGTTAAAAAAAGGATTGAAAAATATACTACAGATCTTAATGCTTCTAAAAGTATTGAAGACGTGAGAACTGCAACATTATCACTTGAGGTGCAAAGAGAAAAATTGCAAACAATTACTAACCTTTTAAATAAATTATATAAATGAATTTAGAACAGAATATACAAGCATTTTTAGATAGGGCATTATTTGAGGTGCAAAACAATATGCTACACAACGAACAAGTTTCTAATTGTTGTTGTAGCAAAATAATATTAGAAACAGACATCTGCTCTAAATGTAATGAGCATTGTGAAATAATAAATATATAAATATGAAAAATACTATTAAAGAAGAATTAACGGAATATATAAATGATTACTGTAAAGGTATAAGTAAATGGTCTAAAAATGATGATTTGCACTTTCATTTATTCAATGAAGATTATTATATAATCGGATATTACCAAGCTGAAGAATGGCTTGATAGTCACGAAATATCAGTATTTGAAGCTCTTGAAACTATTCGTGAATACGAGGACTTTCATTTTGGCGAGTGTAAACATTACACAAACGCCGAAGAAACTGTTAATATGTTAGTCTATATTTATGGAGAAGAATTATTATCAGAAATGGAATTAATATAATAATTATGGAATACAAAAACCTACACGACATCAACACTTTTTCTTGCTCTGATAATGAAATTTATTTATCAGGAACAGATGAAGAAGGGAAAGATCTAACCATTGTATTAAACGCCTTTGAAGTGTTAGAATGGTTAGATATTAAATACATTAAAAAACAAACAATTAAATACATTAAAAATTTATGAAAAAAGAAATTAGAAAGCAAGTGAGAGAAGCTGAACTAACAAATCAACTAAAACACACTTGGACAATACAAGGTAAAGGAACATTAGACAATGATTCGCTATTATTAAAATATGGTTGTCTTACATTTTATGGTACTGAAACAGAGTTAGATGAGCATTTAATGGAATTAAATAAAAACCACTCTTCATTTAAAGTAATAGGAGTACATAAAGATTTAGAAATATGAAACAAACACACAAAACAAGACTTTTAAGCTATTTAAAAACATATAAGTGTATAACTACACTACAAGCTATTAGGGATCTAGGAAACACCAGATTATCGGCATATATTTTTACACTAAGAAAAGATGGATATAATATAATTAATGACAATATTAGAGTTTCAACAAGGTGGGGAACAAAGACTACTGTTGCTAATTATACTTTAAAGGATTAAGATTCACCCAATGGCATCAATGCATTAATAGGTAGCTTGCCATTATTTAATATAATGCCACAGCCGATAGCTGGTTTCTTACCATACTTAGCGTAAGCCATAGCATAGCTATCATGGTCTATCCCACACCCCACCTGTGTTCCGAATACTCTGAATTTCTTACCTACATACCATTCGGTGTAACATTGAGTATGAAGATGCCCTTGTACAGTATTCATCATGTCGGCTCTACATTTTGTTCTAGCAGTACCCCCTTCACCATGAATATATTGAACACCATCTTGTTCATATCTTTCTAAAAATTCCCATTTAGGAACACTTAAAACTTCTTTGTATGACTTAATCCATTTACTAGGTATTGCAGATGTCTGTGCTTTTCTCATTATTAATCGGTCATGGTTGCCAATAATTACCTTAGCTTTTGGGAACGCTTCATACCAACGGGATATTCTTTTAATTGCTAAATCTAATTCATCAGCTCCACCCATTCCATCTGCGCTTGTTTCGTGGTAACTTGAATAATGGTTATCAATAATATCGCCAATAAAAATAACTTGATTACAATAAAATTTTTCATATTGATTAATACAAAAATCTAAATATTTATCTAAACAAAATGGCTCATGAAGATCCCCAATAACCAAGACATTATTAATTCTTTGATTCCTTACTCGCTTAATATAATCGTGCTCAACTTTTGTTAATCTAAGTCTATAGTCTTTTAGCATTTAGGGCATTTGTTTTTGCACCCTTCGCTTTTCTCAAACATTGATAAACATAAAGGTAATACACCAATAAAACATAGTGTGATTCCTTCCCAAGTAATAGCACCATTCATAGCAGTTATAGAATAAGCCACGATAACGCTTCCGATTGTTCTTTTAGATGACCACCTTTTTAAATCTCCGTATTTTTTATCTTTAAATATAGATGTTACATCAAGAACTTTTAATATATTTTTAATGTTGCCCACCTCCTTTTTTGTAATTAGGTACTATTGCATTAAATATACTATCTATCCAACTGAATACTTTATTATCTTCTTCTGTTGGTGTTAGGTTAGTAATTATCTTTAAAAAAGCCATAAAGCCAATTAATAATTCTAACCAGTTTTGTCCTATAAATTCTAACATAATTTTTTATTTAATTAATAATAAGTCCAAATTAAATTGGGTTTCTTGTTAGCGTCAATATCAGCGTGTATAAAATCTTCACCTACTCCAATTCTATTTATACCTACTGACATTAATGATCCTATAATTCTAAATCTTTGTTCTGATGTTTTAGCTTCTATATCTGCTGCTAAACCTTGTATATGAGATGATGTAATGGACGCTTTAAAACCATAATCCATTAGTTTTTTATTATACTCAAATGTTCTATATCCTGATGTTATTTTAAATGGTATTCCTGCTAAACCTCTTGCTTCATCAAGCATACAGATAAAATCATCATTCATATTTTCTCCTTTACCTTCACCACCTTTACAATCAAATTCTTTGTATGTAAAATACTTAAACTTCATTTAAGACGTTTTAAGAGGTTTTTAACCCATTGATATATATCTTTACTAAGCATGGCAACAAAACCCCCTACAAGCCCTAAAATGATGGTCTCTGTCAATGTTTGCATTGGTATCATACCTATCGTTAAAACATTACCACAAAAAAAGCAACCAAAATATTCTAATTTTTCCATCATAATACTTTAGTATAAGCATAAGTAATATAAACGTCCATTGACCACCCACCATTAAATGCTCCATTTGACCATATTACTAAGGGGGAATTTATAATAGATGTAGTTTTTGTTCCTGAACCTGACGGGCGACCTCCAAACACATAAGTAACATCTGTAGAAGCGCCACCAAAAAATCGTGAACTGGTATCCCAATAGTGAATGTCTGATGAATCATCATATCCAAAATATAGGTTTTTATTAGAACTTTCAATACTTGCAGCATAAGTAATTAAACACGTAGCACTTATTGGCATTATCATATAACCACTCAAAGCACCCACCAACACTTTTTCGTCATTATGCAATTCTATAACTTCTCCATTACTTACAGATATTTTATCAGTTTGTATGATATACTTAGAATCAATCTTTTTTGATGTTCCTGCTGCGCTTCCTGTAGTGTCGTTTACATCAACGACCATAAACAAGTCACCACTAGCTGTCTGCTGTTCTAACGCTGTCTTGTCGGTTAATCTTTGTCCTGCCATTATTTAGTTTTTTAATATATGTTTTTAACTTCTTAAAATTCTCCTTACTTGGAGCATACTCTTTTCTTTTAACACCCATAAATAGTAATATTTGCTCCTTGTAAAAAACTCTTCAACCTATTACTTCTTGGTAAAGTAGGTTCTAGTTGTATTCCTGAAAAGTAAGCATTTGTGTTAGGATCTAAATCAGCTCCACTATTGGTATTATATTTTGGATATAAATTAGTGTTATTTCTAATATAATCAATCATTCTAGCTAAATAGAATTCTGCTGCATTTGTAGCTGTGTCCATTACTGGTTTAAGATCTTCATAGCTAGCAGATGAACTTTGCTCTGTAGAACCCATAACTACAACTGCATTATTTACAAATCTTAATCTTAAATATGGTGCTAATTGAGTAAAAGCAAATTGTACTAAAGCAGGTTGTATATATGTTTCCACTAAAGTCTTATTATCTCCTGCCAATGAACCTGCTTGTATATGCGCTTTTAAATCATTATCTAGCTCAGTACCTAAAGCTGGTAATATATGCATATCTTGAGCAAGTAAAATGTAGGGCATTATCAAATCATCATCAACCGAACCCCCCAAAGCTGAATCTGTTTTTAATCTTGTCGCTGATAT
>VTLG01004787.1_pt1 | contig 13807 bp, 16 predicted proteins | sample 4694571 | NCBI WGS metagenome assembly VTLG01 (sample SAMN12604809, study PRJNA352737) | marine metagenome | biome: ENVO:00000447; feature: ENVO:00000209|ENVO:00000569|ENVO:01000036; material: ENVO:00002151; isolation source: viral sequences binned using virsorter ...
TTTGTGATGCTTTTCCTAAAATCTTTGACATACCTATAATGTCTTTTTCAGCCATCTTCTGTGCTTCTGGTGAACTATAAGGTAATTGTGATGGTGAGGTAATTGGTGCTTCACTTACGGATTCATTTTTAAAAGCTTTATCTAATATCTTTTGTGCACTATTTTTCATAAACATATTTGTACGTGGATTTAAACCTTTATTTATTGCTGTAATATAAGCCTTTTTTAATTTATCAGCCTCAACACTACCTAAATTTTGATATATAGATGCTACATCTTTATAAATCATATCAAAAGTTTTTTTAAACTTAGGTTTCATTACTTGCAAATTCCCTTTTTCTTTTGGAGTAGCTTCATTTACTGATTCATTAAACCCATAAACATATCCACTCTTACTTAAAGTGTTTACGAACTTTGCTAAATCTTTTTTGTTTCTAAAAATTTTGATATCAAAGAAATCACTACCATCTTTGTGTTTCTTTTTTCCATCATGATAAGAGATTGTATATTTTGCTGAACCAACTCTATCTTGTTGATAGTATCTTTTTTTACCTTCACTTACGGATTCAAGTGATAACCATCCTTTTTTATTAGCTAAATCCCAAGTTTTTGGTGTAAAACGTTCTTTTCTATTACCTGGTGCAGCAAACATATAACTTGTTCCCCCAATACGACCAGTTTCAACACTTTTCAAAGTATATACTCTACGAGGGTCACTCTTAAATCTTACTTTCATTTTATTAATATCTTTTTTTTGTGGGCGAAGTGTTGTTTTGAATGAACCTTCATTGTGTTTGTGTTTTTTCTTTTTTTTATGAGCCATCATAATGCCTGATGTTGGATTTGATACCTCTTTCAATTCATGTGCCATCTTTAATTTTTGTTTCTTAGTGTCTGAAGTACCTGTAGCTTTATATCCTAATTGTTCTGCATTTTCTATTCTTGCTTTTTCAAACTTATCTTTGTCTTTACCTTTAAGTTCTCCACCGAAACCCTCATCAGTTACCTTTTCAGGATCGTATTCGAAATCGGGATCTTCGGGCATTCTATTACCACTTACAGTAACAGCTTTAGGTCTAACTGCCATAACAGTTTCTCTAACCCTTTTAGCACCATACTTAGCTATTAATCTTTTTAATTCTTCTTTTTTCACCTTATTTGGTAATCCCTTATGTTTAGTTGAAGCATACTTTTTAGTATCTTTTTTCTTCATTCCTTTAGCGGCATCTTTTACATCCTTAGATACCTCTGAACCTTTAAGTTCACCCTTTTTATAAGCGTGAACCATTCCCATAAATCTTTGTTGTGCTTTAGACTTAGATGGCACTACATCATCCTTTTTAATACCCTCAATATAGCTCTATGTGTATCACTATATTGTGAATTATAATTATCTTGATCGATATCTACATTTATCTTAGATGCCAACATAGCTAATTGTCTAACTGCTTGTTTTCTATCACCAATCAAATATCTTGTTATAGCATCAGCTACTTTTTTCTCCATTTGTTCTGTAACAACTGGTTTATTTTCTTGATGTTTTTTCATCACACTTGATAGTGTAGGTAATGGTTCTCCAAATTCTCTATCAAGATTTTTACTTTCTGTTATAGATTCCTTTGTGGAACAACAATCTCCACCACATTCACAACTATGTTCTTTTATTAAATCTTTTAATTTTATCATTTTACTGCCCTCATTAATTTTTGAACCATATTTGGGTAATCTTGATTTATAAAATGAGCTTCTTGAGGATCTTTAGCGATTTTTTTAATTTTATTTTTTATAGCTGGTGTCAACTTTGCTACTACTTGACCTGATATCATGGGTTCTCTTAATGTACCTACTTCTTTTACGTTCATACGCCTTAAATCAAAAACTAATGTGTTCCACATATTACCCATTTTTTTATCGACTATAACTTCAACTGTTTGTGAAGATGGTTTACCATTTTCCCAAAAAGCTACTCCATCTCTTATAGGAGTATCAATCCCTAATCTTTCTACTTCATTTAATATGTCTTTTAATTTAATCATTAGAATGCCTTATTTATGTCTTTAAAGTTACTAAATTTTCTTTGAGCTTGTCTAAACAATTCTTTATCTAATCTATTTCTTACATCATGTAATTTACCCATATCTCTAAGATACAAGCTTAATTCAAAAATATGACCATACATACTTACTAATTTTTTATCACCAATCATTTGTGCAAGAAACATTCTAGCTTTAGTATGATTATTTCTATCAGTCATTACTGCAATTTTATCAATATGTACTTTATGTAAATCTTTTTTCTCTGTTAATATATGCTTTAACTTAATCACTTTAATCCCTTAACATTTTTTGCAATATGCATTGTGAATTGACTCACACCACCTGGTCCAGCACCATGAATTGCACTACCTCTCATAGCTAATGTCATAGCTCTAATACCTTGTTGTTTAGTATAACTTTTTTGTTTCATAAGTTTCATAAATTCTTTACCATCTTTGGTGTCTGTATTAATGTAACTCATAGCTTGTTTTAAATTATTAACAAATGCTTCATTTACGGATTCTTTGTAAATAACTTTACTACCTTTTTTTATGGTTTTTATAATACCCTTTTGCTTAATATGCTTTTCTATACTAGGTTTTGTATAACGTGTTTGTTGTCTACTACCAGGATGAAATCCATGAAGAAGATTTACACCAACTTTTTTTACTGTATATGTACCACCACCTGCTGCTGGATGAAAGGTAATCTTTGTTCCAACACCAGCTTTTGCTATTGCATCATAGACGGTTGGGGGATTTATTCTTCTTTCATTTACAGATTCATCTACTGGCAGTTTTATGATTTGGTTCATAGATTTTTCCATATCTTTTACAAGAGATGCAAGTCCAGTTCGTTTATTAGTTACAAATCCATCTACCACTCCCCAATCATTTGATTTCATAAAAGTATCAATTTTTCTTATAACACCCTTTGCAAATTTTAAAGATGTCTTAAAATCTTTTTTAAGTTTTTCTCTCTTTGGATTTTTTCTTTCATTTAGTCCCATTATCTTAACCCCATAGCTCTTCTTTTACGTAATGATTTCCGTCTCTTCCTAATCATCATAGCTTTTTTACCACGTTTCTTCATCCAAGCTCTTTTCATAGCTCTTTTCTTTTTAACTCTTGAAGCACCAGAAACTCTTACACAAGTTTTCTTGGCTGCATTATATCTTTTATTTCTTGGACAAATAACTCTGAGTTTGAGTTTTTTATTACGAATGACTCTTTTACGTCTAAGTTCTTTTAGATTGTTGATAATTTCATCAAGAAAAACCTCAACCATAGTATTGAATTGTTCTTCATCATTCAGAACATCTTCAGTTACTTCATCGAAAAATCCGTTTTCAATTGACTGTTCAACAATCTTTCTAAACATTTTAAGCTTTCTTTAAGACGAGTTTTAATTCTATAATATATTTCTTATACGCTTTCATTAATGTCATGGCTTTTTTTCTATCACCAGCTTTATCAGTTTCTTTAATCATCATCTTGAAGTTCTTATCTAAACTGTCAATATCTTTTTGAGCTGATTTTCTAGCACCTTTATACATATTAGGTGCTTCATCTAATCTCCAGTCTTTCCATTCACTCCACATTTTTTGCGTATACTTCGGCATTATTTACCACCTATTCTTTCATAAGATTCTCTTAGAGGATGTTTATCAGTAGTAGTTTCTTCTTGAACTTTTCTGTACACTTTACCATTAATTTTTAAAGTTTCATTTTTACCTAATTCTTTACCAGTTCTTCCCATCCAATCATCACCCATAGCGTGTTTAAGTATCTTCATTTTTTCATCTTCAGGTAAATCTGACCCTAATGCACCTGCTAACTCTTCATGACCTGCATCTTTAAGATTACTAAGAGCCATGTTCATCTCTTGTCCTTGTAAAGCCATTTGAGCATTTTGTTGAGCATCATCATCACCCTCAATTGAAGATTGCTGTACTTTTATGTTAGTAGAATATTGTTCACCACCTTTATCTGCGGAATCAGCATCACCATCTCCATCATAATCTGTAGAATCACCGTCTCTATCGAAATCTCCACCACTTAATTTACCTGCTGAATCCTCTTCGTCATCACCTTTATCGGTATCACCACCACCTACTTGTTTTTTAGCATATTCTTCTGCATCGTTTTCATCATTAAAAGGACCTTGTCGTTCACCTTTACTATCTATAGCGTACCAAGCACCCTCTTTTGTCTTAAACCAATCACCTTTTGTTGGTTCTTTTCCTTTTCCATAAGGATCTGAACCTAAATTTGCTTCTGTTATAATTTTTACCATATCTTTATATTCACTCATTAGATTCCCCTAATAATGTCGTTTGCTATTGCTTCAACTTTACACCATTGTCCACATTCGTTAGGATTTCTATCATCTACTCTAACACTTTCATTGATTACACCCTCATTTGTTGGATGTAAAAAAGCACCTTGTGTAGATGGATTGGATACGAAATCAAATGCAATAAGTTCAAAATCAGGTTGTACTGCAACTGTTTGTTTTCCTTTTTCATCTTCATCTATAGTTTCTACTGAACCCATACCTCTTGAAGAGATACCTAACTTAATACCTGATCTAAATAATTCTTTTAGAATATTACCTGCGGGAGTCGGTAATACCTCTACAGTTCCTACTAAATCATCATTTTGCCATTTCATATCTCTAATATTATGAGATACATTAGCTAAATTAACTACTGAACTCTCTGGATGGTCAAGTTCACCCATAGCGCGACGTTCTTTTATAAAAGTATCGTTATACTTTCTTGCTTCTCTTACTAAAATCTCTTTAGGGTAAATTCTACCATTTTGATTTTCAGCATTTGCTCTCTGTAAAATACCACTTACAATTAATTTTCCATCATTCTCTTTCATGGATTCGTTGATTTGTGATGGTTGTATTTCAAATGGTAAATAATCTACTATGAGTTGTCTCATGATTTAATCCTTAACTTCTTACTTTAATTATTTCAGTTCTAATTTCTTCTAACTCTTCGATAAGTTTATCTACTTTACCAAGAGCTTCAATTTTATTAAAACTTTTTCTATCCCCACTTTTTAGGGATTCTTCACAAAATTTTTTGGTTAGCGTTATAATATCTAACAACTTATAAATAAGTTGAAATTTAAAGTGCTCCCACTTTGGTTTTTGATTCAGTTTCACAAGAAACCTTAATGTAACTGACCAACTTTATTAGCTAACTTAACTAACCTTTCACTAATCTTTTTCATAGCCACATGCGTTCTTTTCCAATAGGATGTAGAATCAACACCTATTTCGTTTTTTAAACGAATGTTCATACCGACTATACTTTCAAGAGTTTTTAATGTATCACGAACTTCCATCATAGAACGACCAATTTTTTGTTTTGGTGTCATTGTTTCATCATTTCTGTAATCGTGGTATTTCCCTTCATTTACAGATTCTTTTTTAACTTCCTTTACATTTTTCCACAAAGCTAACATCTCACCATAAGCATCTTCCATATGCATAACCATCGTATCTATTTCACCAGGTTGATTCATAGATTTTCCAGCCTTCATTAAGAAATTCATCATTTTTTTATACTGACCTTTAGCTTTAGACATTTGATTTTTTGGAATCACTAAATCTTTATTTCCTGATAATCCAACAACACTTGCTCTACCCGTTGGAGCTGCTTCAATTACAGATTCAAGTTTCTTATCAATCTGTTTTGCTTTAGAAACACCAACTCTGGTTACACTCTCAATATCTTTACGTTTTTTTAATTGTTTTGCAACAATCATTTTAGCTTCACCTTTACCACTAGCATCAACTATAACACTACCTAAACCACGAACTTTAACGTGAAATTTAGCTTCAGCAATACTATAACCACTTTGGCTTGCTATTTTATTTCTTTTCTTTTTATCTTTTTTACGTTTACCACTAAAAGCAAATGGTGTTTTGGGAGGACCTGCTCCACCATCAATAGCACCTGTTACAGATGCTTCATCTAATTCTATGTCATCTTCAATAAGTTCACGTATTGTGTTTTTCAGTTCTTCAAATTTAGTTTGCGACATTATCAATCTCCCCAATAAGTTGGTAATACCTCATCATAGAAACAACCTGCTTATCAGAAACAACTTTACCTTTTTTCAAACCATCGATTTGATTCATAACCTCTGTTAACTTAATTTGTGTAACTTTATCGTCTACTTTTGTAATTTGAGATTTTAAAGTGTCCTTCACTTCTTCAACCTCACTATCGACATACTCTCTTAACTTATTTGTATTAGAAATATTATTAATATATTCTTTAATTAATGTTTTCTGTTTTTCAGTTAAGTTGGAATATTTTTTATTGAATTTTTCTACTAATGTAGCATATGCTAACATTCTCAAATCTTTTTCTTGTTTTTTGAGATAGTCATATGTTTTGTTGGTTTTAGAAGATTTAGAATCAGCAGTAATATTTTCTACGATTGTATATTTTGTTGCAACATACTTGTCTGGAGCTATAGTTTGTTCTTTATGTTGGAACAAGTTATAAATTGACGCTAAAACTTTATAATTGTTAATTTTTGTATTGAAGAAATCTTTTTCTGCATAGCAATCTCTTATTTCTTTAATAAGATTATATTTCTCTCTTTTAATAGTAGAGTTATTTAACTTCTTTCTACTACCCATAACGGCATCAATCAATGCTTCAGCACGAGATTCGGTGCTATACTTGGTTTCTGTAAGTATTTTATACAATTCATACTCTTTACCGAGTTGTGTACCATTTTTAAAATACTTTTTAACTATATCTACAGCTTTGGAACTATCTGATTCCATTAAATCAACTGTGATTTGTCTTGTTAACAACTCAAAAAGAATACCTGTATTCTTAATTTTGTTGTGTTTCATCTTTTTATTTAACATTAAAATGCTCCAGCGTTAAGTATGTCATATATAAATATAAAAATATAAAAAATTACTTTAATTTTGCGTCTTTAAGTTCTTCTTTATATTCATTTTTAATCTTTTCAGCCTCATTTATTAATTGATAGTCTTTTTGAGAAAACTTCTTCATATTTTTCTTTAAACCATCAAAATGAGCGAGTGCTAAACTTGGATTATATTGTTTTCTTTTATCGTGCGCACCTAAAGGATCTCTACCTCTAGCTCCACTATCTTTTCCGTATTTTCCACCCTCTTTTGGTCTTCCTGCACCATCCCAACCACCATCAGGTGAACCACCCAAATCATCTAACTCATGTCCTGTCCTACCTGCTTGTGCATCGGATGGTGTTCCTTGTGCTTCACCACTCTTTGCAGGATCGTTACCCTCAGATTCTATCTGAGAGCGTCTAAATTTCTGTTTATAATCAAATACTATCTGATTATCCATCTCTTTAATCTTATCTTCTGTAAAATTAAATACATTCTTATAAATCCACTCTGTAGAAACTATACCATCTTGTAACATTGAAGATGCCAATTGTGTTTTACTATTCCACAATTCAACTTTTTCGGTTTCATAAATTGTAGATGGATTTGTAAGATTCAATTCAAAATTAACTAAGTCTGCATCTTGATAACCTTGTGAGTATAGATGAACAATAGCTATCTTAGTTAACTCTGATACAGTAATTCTTTGAATTCTTTCAATCGTTCTTGCAAACCTTACATCTTCTGCTGCAAGTGTTGCTTTACTTCCAAGTGATTCTTCATATCCAAGAAATGCTTTTGGAACACGAAGTGCTGCTAACATTTTATTCTTTAGATACTCAATATCTTCCACTGCTTCATAATTCAAACCTGGAAGTGATTCAATTCTCGTTCCACTATCTCCACCACGAACAGGTAAGAAGAAATCTTCAGTAATATTTTGCATATTATATTTTAGATTATATTCACCAGTTGCTTGGTCGATGATAGGTGTTTTCTTCATCTTATTCAAAATCTTTTGCATATAGTTATCAACTTCTGCAGGTGGAATGTTTCCAATATCAATTTGGAAAACTCTCTTTTCAGGTGCTCTCATAATTCTATGAATCATCATAGCATCTTCCATAAGAGATAATTGTTTCCAAACTTTTCTACCTTGTTCAATCATTGACTTACCATAAGGTAAGAAGTTAGAATCTGAAAGTAATCTGAAGTGTGCCACTTCAAAATTCTCTAATTCCATTTGATGAGGTTTCTGAGTACTATATGCTGAATGTTGATCTCCACCTTGTTCCAATACAAACTTAACATAATGTGGATTTTCTTCGTCAAGACCCTCTACCCTAGCTACGTCATATGCTGAAAGTGGTGCTACGTTTGTAATACCATATTTTTCGTTGATTTCTAATTGTAAAAAGAAATCACCATACTTACACATATTGCGAACCCAAGGCCACAAATTAAACTCAATATTTAAAATATCATAAAATAAATTATTTAATATTGATTTAATATTTTCGTTATCAGTTGTTATTTCTAAAACACTTCCGTATTCACTTTTCATTGTTGATTCATCAGCGTATATATCTAACGCTGAAGAAACGATACCATCACTATCCATCGATTCATAGTCTTTAAATAAACCCAACCTTAATGCTTTCTTGTGAACTGCATCCGAAGTTACGGAAGCACCATAACCAGAATACAATTTCTGAAATCTATCAATAAGATTGTTTTTTGCTATATGCTGAATTTTATCTGTATCAGCTATCTTTAGTTTCTTACCACCAACATTCCTAACAATTACGTTTGTTGAGAATAGTCGTTGTAGTCTTCCAAATAATGATTTGTCAGCCATCATTTACCTCTTTTAATTAAGTAGCCATTCTAATGATTCTTTTGATTTGTTTTGACCTACACCAGGTTTCCAATTCCAAGAATCGTTATCTTTTTCTTCAGGAGTATAAAGCCCCTGATGTGCATTTACATTTGAGAGAGTTCTTTTTGATAATTCAATACCCTCTGCTCTCAATCTCAATGCAGTTTCTCTTATCCACAATCCCATAGCAAAAGATAATACCAAGTCATCATTATATCCTTGCATTGCTTCTGCTCTCTGTCCATTATAAATAAAAACAAACAATTCATCTATCAATCTATGTGATTGAACGTGAACAGCTTTTTCTCTAAAAAATTCTTCTAATTTTGCTATGACTAATGGTCTTGTCTTCATAGACATTGTAAAACCAGGCACCATTTGTCTTTCCTCTCTATAGTGCTTATTAGTCATTTGCCTTTCAGTATCAACATACTTTAAATCTTTTGATGTGTAAAATAAGTTTTGATAATCTCTGTCAATTATCTGTTGGATTGCTGCCCAACCAATATTGTTATTCTCCACAACAAGTAGTGCTTCATTATACTCTTGAGCTATGTTAACTAACATATTACCATAGTCTCTTGTAGATATTCTACCTTTATATTCTGCTACTTGATTACAACTTTCTAATTCTATAACGTGAAAAGCAGAATAATCTGTAGAATCTCCTCTACTAACGTCAGCACATACTATATAATCTTTTGTGTAATTTGGCGGCTCCCAAATCCACAAGTTACTATCAACACCACGTTTTTCGACAGGTTCTTTACACGTGCTATTTTTCATTTCTTCTAAAATAATACCATCAATAACATTTTGTCCAGAAGTGATAAAATCACAATCACATTCTTGAGCCGCTAATGCAGGACCTAACAATGAATCTTGTTCATCTCTCCAATCTTGTTCTCTATCAGGATGAACAGTCCAATGAAGTCTTGTAAAATTAAACTCATTTAAACCATCTTCTGCATCAGTCCAAGTTCTATGAAACCAATTACCAACACCATTTGGTGTAGATAATGCTATACATTGTCCACCAGTTGATAACGTCTGAGATGCTGCTGCCCATATTGTATCAATCTTATCAATAAATGCTGCCTCATCAAGTATCAATAAAGACAGAGCTTCAGAACGACCACTATCTTCACCACTTGATACAGCTTTTATTTGAGAACCATTCTTGTATCTCAAACTTAATTTGTTATCTTCAACACAAGGTTGCTTTAACCAACTTGGTAAGTTTGCGTGCATCACACGAACCTTTGTTACCAAGTTTTTTGCTACTTCTTGTTTCGTAGCAATTACCAAGATGTTTTTATCTTGGTGAAACGTCATCATCCATAAAGAATATCCAGCAGTTAATGTAGATATACCTAGCTGCCTAGCCTTTAGTATAATACTAAGTCTATGCTGCATAAATTCTTCTACAGTCTTCTCCTGAAAATCATAAAGTGCGAAAGGTATTTTTCCTTTTATCGGATGTTGAATGAACGAATATTTCTTTAAGAAATATACTGGATCATTTGCACATCTTACATATTCTTTCTTTATAATCTCTTTATAGTTCTTATCCATTAGTGTAACTTTGGATTACGTATCAATACATAAACTGCTTTTGCATTACAAGCCACTTCTTTTAGTGAAAAATCATACTGCGTTCCAACTGTTAGATGTGCAAGATTAATTCTTCCACCACCTGATAAATCAGCGTGTCCAGTTGTTGACGATTCTCCCACAATAAGTGCACCTGCACCATAATTAGAAGCTGTAAAACTACCCGTAGCATTATTAACTGTCTGTACACCCTTGTACTTTCCAGGATGTCCAAATTTTTGAAAATGATCGTAATCACTTGGATGAACATTCATAGATGAACTAGGGTTTAAATTAGTTGCCATATTATTCTCCTATCGACTACCAGCCCTTTTAAGACCAGCAGATTTTAATAATTCGTTAAATGTTACTGAAGACTTAACTCCACCTAAATCTAAGGAATCAAATTCATTTACTTGTAAAAATCTTTGAATTACATATTCAAAAATTATCATTGCTTCTTCAAATCTTTCACTATCTTCATTTAAATCCTCTATATCAGATAAATACACCTCTGCTAATTGTTTCATATCACGTAAAACATGGTGTATTTCGTTACAAGTCTGACCAGGAACGATATAGTAATTGTTCTTTTTAAAGTAAAGGTTCTTCATATATATAAATAGTTATTCTATTTCTTTTAGTGTTTTTCTGATAAATTCTTCTGCTTTATCAGCCATTTCTTTTATTTGTTCTTGACTTTGTGTCCATTTTTCCTTTTCCATTTCAATATCTTTAGCACCAACTTGTTCTTGAAACTCTATCTTCGTATTTTTCCACTCATCTAAAGATACTAACAAATCCTCAAGATATGCTTTTTGATTTGATTTTACTTTACCTTTTTCCCACTCTTCATATTCACCTTTAATACGAAGTTTGTTTTCAAAATCAATCTGACAATCAAAACAATGATTATATAATAACCACATCTTATTATCTAAACGTTTCTTCATTGTTTTGTTACAATTAGGGCAAAACCAGGGCATCCTAGCATCTTTCATGATATCAGATAGTCTATCTATCTTATCACCCGTTGTTACCTGTTTATCACCCTCATAACCAACCATAACTCTTTTTTCAGGTGTTTTACCCGTAATTAAATCACCTAAGACTTTATTTTGTCTTTCATTATCTCTACTATAACCCATATATTTACCTACTAAATTTTAATGCACCTACTATTTGATTTACAGGTGCAAATGCTCCTGTAAATTTATACATTTTACCTTTATATTTAAAAACTAATCCCTCTGATGGAACTATGGATGCAGTTCCACCTATAGAATTTATTTTTTCTAAATTTTTCTTTAACAAACTTATTTTTTTAATATCCTTTGATGTTTTTAAACCAGATATTGCAGATTTTAAATCTTTTTTAATCTTTTGAACTGCTTTTTCTGGATTGACTGCCAAAAATCCCTCTAAATTCTTTAATATTTCTGCACCTAACTCTAAGAACAATAACTCAAGTGGTTTTATGTTATTATAAGCTAACTTTTTATGGTCAAACTTATCAACACCTTTAGTCCAACTCAAAAATTTATCATGTTTAATACTTTTTTTATCTAATCTGAACGACTTATCTAAATAAGCCCACCTTTTTACTAATGATTCTAAAACAGTTCTTGGAATCTTATACTTATGTTGTTTTGCAGCATTAAAGATATATTCTCTCCAATACATCTCATTATGCATACCCAAAGTATCATTATCCTTTAGATTATAAATAGTCTGTAACTTTCTCAACTTCGATAAAAAATATTTTTTCTTTTTAGAAAAGTCTTGAACTTTAGGTAAGTTTAAAACTACTGGTTTGGATATCTTAAATTTCTTTTGAATATTAGCATTTGCTTGTCTAATCATTCCCTCTAACATTCTTGCACTATCTGTTACTTGACTTTTTACAGTTCCATCTTCATGAACCTCTACACTACCATGAAAGAATAGTTCAGATACATCATAATCTATTATATTTGCTGTAGCAGGATACATAATCTCTAAGTTCATCCATTTACTACCATTACCAAATACCTTTTCTTTTTGTTTGTCTGATAATTTACCTATTGCATTTTGTAAATCTTTCATAGAACCAACAAATGCTTTTTCTATATCACCTCTACCACTAAAAACACTTTTCATAGCATCAATATTCAATGAAGTTTTACCAAACATTTTTAAATGACCTTTATTACGAGCCCCTCTTAACTCTCCATCTATATAACTTATCATTAAGTTTTGTCCGTCAAGTTTCTCTGTAACATTATCTTCACGACTTAGTTTTCCCTCTAAACTCATATTGATGATGTTTTTAAAATCACCAAATGTTAAACGGTTGTCATCGAAAGGATGACTCATATGACCTGCTGCTCCACCCATTAATAGTAACTCCTTTTTTTGTGGATTTAAATCTAATTCTTGTGTCCACCAATCTGGTGAAAACAATTTTGATTCTGATAAACTTTTTTGATATTTTTGTGCTGCTTTAGAACCTTTATTCTTTGCTACCCACCTAACTGCACTTTTACGACTAACTGTTTTCTTTCTTCCTCTTGGATTTGGATTCTTTACGGTGTCTGGTGCAGATGTTTTTGCTTTCTTTTCTGCATCTGCTTTCTTTTTCTTATGTGCTTTATAAGCTCTAATAGCACCAAATGTAACACCAGCTGCCATAGTTGCAGCACTACCTAAAATTTTTGTATAAGGTGCAGTCAAACCTGTAGTAGCACCTACAGCAGTTAACACTAAGAACTTAGTTCCCATTTCACCACTAAATAAATCTGCAAATGAAACTTCACCAGTAGCTGCCGCAGTAGCTGCTGCGGACAAATCTAAATCATACTCAGGATCTCCGATGAATGTCATCTTAGTCCAAGCATAAGTTACACCAGCAGCTGCGGCTACACCCATTATTCTTTTTAATTTTGGATGTTTCTGTAAAAATTTATCTAATTTTTCTAAATATTTTTCTTTCTTTTGTCCAAGCTTTGTTTTTGATAATTTCTTTGCTATCTTATTAGGAACATAATTAAGAATTTTCTGATATGCTTGGAAACCTTTTTTAGCATTCTCTAATACTTTCTCTACACTAAAGTCATTTAATTTAGCAATAGAAAAAGTATTTTTGTTTGTCATTGTTTTTCTAACTTTAGATAATGGTTGTTTTGCTTTTTTAGCCCAATCTTTTAGAAAGTTATTAAATTTAACTCCCTCTTCTAATAACATACCATCTACCTCAAGAAGAAACTTTACCTCATCATTTAAATTAAAGATTTCTTTTAAATCTGTATTCTTTTCTGCATTATGTTTACCAGGTAGAATTGGTTGTGCTACATCAACTCCTGTCGTTTCACTAAAGTCATCCTTTAACCCAAACCACTTGACAATT
>VTLG01006502.1_pt1 | contig 13807 bp, 16 predicted proteins | sample 4694571 | NCBI WGS metagenome assembly VTLG01 (sample SAMN12604809, study PRJNA352737) | marine metagenome | biome: ENVO:00000447; feature: ENVO:00000209|ENVO:00000569|ENVO:01000036; material: ENVO:00002151; isolation source: viral sequences binned using virsorter ...
CGCTGAGTACCGTCAGTTATGCCAGTTGTAGCATTCGAGAATGAATAACTGGTTCCCTGTGAACGGTTGGTATCAATCCAATGCTCGATACCACGAGAACGAGGAGCAGTTGTACCCGTAGATACGACTTGCTCATTATCCTGAGAGATATCGAACTCCATGTCACGCTTGAGCTCCTTGCCAACCTTGGCAACTTGGTAAGCTACTTCTGACTTACGCCCGGCTTTCAGTGTGGACTCATGCGTTCCAGATACAATAATAGTCTTCGCAGAAATCTGCGTAGAATTTCCTAAACGTGTAGTCGGGGTCAGTGCTTCAACGCCTGATCCATCGGCTACGTTATAACCACGAGAATCGTAGTCATCACCCTCAACCTGAGCATTGGAAGCTGCAGTCCGAAGACTATCAGTCTGCCACTCATGGAGAGTAGTTGTTGCTTTCGTTCTACCTATATTTGCCATAACGGGTGTTTCCGTCGGGCTGATATTGTAGATGACATCTGTGAGGTCTTCACGGATACCAATAGCCGCAGTCAAATTAGTCTCTGGGCCTACACCAAAGGTGTTAGTTAGTACAGTCATAATGACTCCTTAAAAGAACTTCCGAAGGGAATTCCTCCGGGCTAGAAACCAAGCGCGTCATAAATGACGGAAGCAGCATCTTCGACGTTACCCGTCTGCTTAAGCTTGGACATCTTTTGTTTATATCTACCTGTTTGTACGTCACGGGGTTGTGCCTTGTGTCCCGCCCGCACTGTCTTTGATGCCTTGGTGATCTTTTTTGTGGCCTTCTTCTGCATCGCATCATACTTGCGAGCCTTATCAAGTATAACCAATGCCCTGTGGTCACGAACTTCGTCGATCTCCTGCCTCTCGTAGCCTTGAGTCATGGCATAGTCCTTAAGGGCTAATCCATATCCTGAACTCTTGGCTTCGTCTGCCATTTCAGGGATAGCTGCCTCTAGCAACTCTACCTCATGACCTATCAGACGATCAAGGTTTTCAGCATCTTCCGCTGTCTGTCGCTGCTGCAACTGCTGACGCTCATATTGAATACGCTGATCCCTTGTCTGCATGTCCCGAAGCTCTTCCTTCTTGGTCATGTAAGCTATTGGATCTTCGTCCTTCAAGCTTGCCCAATCAATGTTGTTCTTCTCATTGTAATCTTGGGCCAGTTGAGCTTGGTGCTGTTGCAACATCTGAGCATAATAAACTCGCTCGTTCTTTAGAGCGACCTGTTCTGCCTCAAATGCTTTACGTTCAGACGATAAATCTTGGGTCTTCCTAGTATAGTCAGATCCCTTTTGGTAGCCATTTTTGAGTTCTTCTAAAGTTACCCCTTGTGCTTTGCCATCTAGTGTGATGGTGTACAGAGGGTCTGTCGATTCGTCCTCGTACTCTTGCGAATACTCGTCAGAGGGCTCACCGCCCTCTTCCCCGGCTTGTGCTTCTACTACTTCCTCTTCATCGGGAGTGCCTTCCCGTTCTTCCTGTTCCAATTGCTGTATCGGATCACGGTCATTACGGGGGACATATTCATCCACGATGCCTAAATCTTCAATTGCGTCTGCTGCGTCCTGCGTACTATTGTAGGGCTCCGTTGGAACCCCCTGTGTGGGTTCAGCAGCTACTTCCTCGCTACTGACTCCCGTAGGTTGGTCAGTCATTTTAATCTCCTAGTAAATTATATACCTTTCTTAAATAGATGCCCACGCTTATCCCGCCAAGCCTTGTCCCATCGAGAGCGTATCTTAGCGGCTGTCTCATGTTCCTTCCTGTCACGTTTAAGGAGAGCAACGCTACTTGAACTCTTCTTATTTATCTTGAATTTTCCAGTACCTTCAGCCGTCTTAGGCTTGTGCCCATCAGAACGAGAGAGACGCTCACGTTTAGCTTCAGCCATCATCTTCTTGAATTCAGCATCCCTCTTAGCCACATTCTCGGGCTTGTAGAACTCCTTCATGCGGGCTTCATGCTCTTTTGCAGCTTTGTTACGGGTGGGAGACTTGCGAGTTTTAGGTACTTCTACACGCTTTCTCTTTTTTAACGCTACCTTAGGTTTTTTTACCTCCTTAGGTTTTGTGACCTTACCGCTTCCTCCACTGCCAAACCCTAAATTACCCCCAGATCCTATTCGTCCTGCTGCCGATCCAAGAGCAAAGTCTCCACCCCCGCCCCCGGGGTCTACCATTTTTTTGGTCATATTGGAAACCTTGTCAAGCTTTTTATTTGCCCGTCTTCACTGCATGTCTCATTTCGAGGTGGGCAAATTTGTTCTGATTGTGCTATACTTTATAAAGAGTGAAGAAAAAGAGGATCATAAAATAGAGTTAAACCCAAAACCGTGAAGCCTCTCTTCACACATCACTCAAAAGTATAAGTACAGTAGTACCAAGAATTAATATCCCGGCGGTTTACCTTTACCTTTTTTCTTCTTAGAATCAATCATTTTACTCTAAACCTTTTATCCCGCTCAGTAAATTTCCTTAAAGCAATAGCCTTCTTAGCATGTTTCTCTGACAATTTCCGGTGACCTGCCCTATTCTCTGGGGTATCGCCAGTAATTGTATCCATAGCCAAGAATGTCTCCCTACCCTTACCATAGTGGTAATTAGCCTTCTTAGTTGCAGCTTTTATCTGGTCTTTGACGCGCTTCATCCCCTTAGCATAAGTGCTTTGTGGGATGCTCGACTTTTGACCTTTGCGTTTCTTCGGCTTACCAACCTGTCTGGGTAAGGTATTGACAGTGTAACTGCCCACTTTCTCACCCTGAGGAGTTTCTAAATAACCCTTCTCTAACTGCTTATATGTGGTAGCCATTAGCTAGTTGCACCACTGAATGAGTTTGTTACACTCATGTGTCCTGATACAAACCACTGTGTACCATTGGATACCACACAAACCATATCGCCTTCAACGTAAGCAGCATCCCACTGTACTACATCATGTGAAGTACCATTAAAGGTCACCCCGGCTCCGCCATCAGCAGCGACAATCGAACCGATAAAGAACTCACCTAAGCCATTGACCGTTATCTTATTGACCGCAGTTGAATAGTCAGCATCCGCAATAAATGTGTAATTCAATCCAAACTTTGGAGTAGCGGGCAGTGTAATATCTACACCGTTAGATCCCACAAAGTAGATCTTACCGGAATCATTCTCTTCCAATGTAATATCTGCGGTTATTAAAGCATGAGACAACCTGCGAGGCTGAAACAAGCCATTAACGACCATGTTGTTGTAACGCCCACCCGGGCTTTGTGCTACTTCTGAAATTGTTGCCATTTTCTAACCTTTCTAAAAATCGAGGCTTACGCCTCTCTGGGCCCGGTAGTTATCCGGGTTTCCGTTAGTTATAGCCATCGCTTCTTGGAACCATCTTCCTTAATATTTTCAAGAGCTTCTAGCTGTTGTTCTGCCATCTTGCCCGTAGTCATTACGGTGGCAATATGTTCGAGTATAGCATCCAAAGTCTTTACCATCATCCAGATATTCTCTCTATCCTCGGCTTTACTTGGTGCAGAGTGCCTCCAAGCGTCCAGATACTTGTCATGGATCTCCTTGAATGCCTCTGTAAATATTTTGTTTTCCAGTAAGGCTTTAGCCTGTTGGCCTCGGCTTACTTCTGTGTTAAGCTTACCATCTATCATTATACACTACTCCATTGTTTATTTCTCGTACTTTGGATTAAACTCCCTAATCTTCCATTCCTTGATAAAGTTTTAAGTATGTATCCCTTAGTGTCTTCTTTTCATCCCTACTTTTCCCCTTAATATAATTAGATATACTAGATTTATTTAAGGCAAGTACAGAAATAGAACCCGGGTCTTCTATATCATTTCTATAAATAATGCCATCAATACCCCGGGCTTTTAAATTTTTCAGTTTGCTTGATAAGTTAACTATATTAAATAACTCATCTTCATCGACAGGATTTTCCTTTGTTCCAAGAGTTTTTTTAAGATTAACCGTCGCTTCGTCAATTCTGCCTTTCTTTGATATACTTCTAAGCCAATAGGTCTGACGTAAACGGTCGTGAGCGGCTTTTCTTGTCCCTAAGTGGATACCACCAAAGTCACCGCCTTTCCCTGCTTCTGTTCTTGTACCATGAAAAAACTTTTCTCCTGATATTTCCCCTACCCGCCTTCCACCCTTCTTCGTCTGCATGCCTGACCTAGGCCCTGCGTACAGCTTCTCAAGCTTCCCTAGGGCACTCCCCGGGGGTAAGGATAATGTTGGATTCTTCTCCCTATAGTGTTTCTTCATGCCAATGTGTTCAAATGGTTCTCCCACCCCGTGGACTATTGTGTTTCTGGCTGAAGGCATGTGATCGTACATGAATCCAATATCATATGGGTGTCCCTGCTCTGTCTTCCCGGCGGGACTGAATCCCCACTTGACTTTGTCTACCGTGGAGAACGGATGCTTCTGTCTCTGCTGCTGTTCAGACATCCACTTTCTAAGCCAAGGAAGATTAGCCTCCTTTTCCCCGTGTGATATTCTATATTTTTTATTTAAATTCATCTGGCTGTTTAGGTCTCTGAATACCACAGCATCAATCTCTGCTTTTGATCTTTTTTTTCCACCTATAATATTTTCCCCTGATGCCAGTAAACGCTCGTCTATTGCCTTTTCTTTTTTTATAAGATAGTCGGCAAACATTTTCTTCTCGCCTGTCTGCCAACTCTTTGGGGATGAACCCTTTGCTAGCCCCCCAATCTCCTGAAGGTGGTGTTGTACCTCGTGCATTATTGTTTCCAACATGTCTTCAGGGCCTCCTTCCCGTACTCCTATAAAAGCATCTCTCCTGCTTGCGTGTGTTGGCTTACTACCCCACCCCGCAGTTCTAGGATATCCGTAGAATCCACCCATACCCTCCATATTTTTTTCTGAGTAGACATTAATCTTCATATTTTTAAGTTCTGGGTGTGTTTTAAAAAGACTCCACTTCGGGTCTATAACATTACCCAGTGTGGCCTGTCTTATAGGAACACCATATATAACATCGGCAAGATCATTACCACTACCAACGTACCCCTTTTCTTTGAACTGTTTTCCCCACATCTTTTCGTTCTTTAGGTGTGGGTGTATCATCCATGACTCTTGCTCTATGTCACTACGGTATCCTCTCTCCTTTTCTCCTGCGGTTGGTGGCCTCTTCCTTGTTTCCCACCGTCCAAATTGGTCGTCGAATGTTTTAGCTTCCCAATTAGTTCTGTATTTAAAATTCTTGTCGTGGCTTTCATATCTCCACTGCTTGTCTGGGAACTGTCGGTTCCATCCTGTTTTTTTGGAGATGTATTCAGGGTTGTAGCCCTCCTGCTCCATTCTCCTAGCAGCACGTTTCTTTGCCCTTATTTTATTAGCTACTGGAGTTCTTGCCATACCCTTAGCAGCAAAGAACATACCCCCAATAGCGGGTATTTTTGCGATAGGCCCTCCCATAGTATCTAAAAGAAAACCACTCATATCAGGCATGCCTTCTGGCTTTTCTCCCTTTTTAAGCCTTAAGGGTTTGTCGTCCATCACGGAGGGGTCCTTCTCGTAGAAGAATGGTGCAGTAAGGTCTCGTACCTTAGACGTAGCCTTGTCACGGTAGTATTCAAACGGAGTCTTGTCTTTGCGTAGCGTTGTGAATCCTAAGTTGGGACTAAAATTATCCGTCAAGGTCTTTCCTCGCTTCGCTCAGAGCCTCACGGCTCCTAAAGTGTTTTTTCTTGTTAGGTATTACTTGGGTGCGGAACTCCGGGTCATAGGCGAACCATGCCCGTATGAGCTCCGCTTTAAGGTGCGGGTTAGTCACCCACCTTAATAGATCTTTGCTGTTCTTTTTCGACTTGGAGTTCTTCCATTTTGAGTTCATGTTCCTTCTCCTCCATCATCATTTCTGCTTGGAGTTTTTCCTTCTCAAACCGAAGCTTCTCAATTTCAATCAATGACTTGCCAGTTTCAATTTCATTCTGATCCAGTTCCGCCTTAAGCTCTGCCTGCAGTTTGGCAACCTCGATCTCCCTCTTCTGCCGTTCACCCTGTATGGTTGATTGCAGCTTGGCAACTTCAAGTCCATGTTTCTCCTGATCGAGTTGCGCTTCGACCTGCATCTTCTGGCCCTCCATCTGCAACTTCTGATTTTCTGTCTGCACTTTCGCCACGGCTGCTTGGGCTTTCGCCTTCTCAGCTTCAGCTTTGGCCTTCAACGCTTCTTCAGTCGCATCGGGCTTGGGTTGGTAAGGTGGTAGTGTCTTGGGATCGGTAATAAAACTATCGACGTTTCTATACCCCATGGCCCGTAATGCTTCCGCAGTCATAGCGTGTACATTGTCCCGGGTCAATAAAGTACTGAATTCAGGGTCTTGACGCATGGCTGCAAACTGTTGGGCTAACATGCCCATGTGGGCTATTGCCTGATCCCTGTTGCCATGACCCAACCCTACTGACAGGTTTACGTTGCAATTACCATTCCACTGGGAAGGATCAATATCCACCCACTTGTTGCGTAGCTTGATAACATCAACCTTATTCTGATGTTTCACAACCAACTTGTACATGCGGGAGAATATGTCAGATACGCCCGTTTCGGCAGCTATTCGTGCCATTAATTCCAACCGGGCATTCGCAGCGTCCATCTGGGAGTTGGCAGGGCCCGCTTTGGCGTTGTTCAACTGGTTGGGGTCTATCCCCGTTCTAAACTTGGATATTCCCGTGCGTCCGTCACGAATGCTATCCACATAGTTCAGTAAGTCGAAACCGCCTTGCGGCAGCGGGGGTGTGTCCAAACGGGTCAGACTACCCTGTGCTTTAACCCTGACTACGCCGCCCGGTCTTGAAGTCAGCAAGTCATCAAAGTTGACCATCCCTTCTACAGCTTCATACCTGCCATTATTAAGATTATAAATATTGTCAAGTATGTTGCGTAAAATGGTAGATTTAACGACCTGTATGTCCAGAGTTTTATCTGCGAGGCTAAGACCAAAATACTTATGAGGTATAGGAATAAAGCAAACGCTAGCAAAGGGGCGTTCATCTATCTCTACATTCTCCAATATAAGATTTGATGCCTTGGTAATCTTTCTAAGTTCAGCATATCCATCGTTGTCCCAATCCACGTTGAGGTAGGCTTCGGTGATCCAAACTCGTCTTCCGAGCCATTGGTTTGAATGCGCTGTATCACCAACTTGTGCATTATCGAAGTCATGTCTGGCGACATACTCTTCGTCCCACTCCTGCTCGTTGTCTCCAATGATTTCTTCAATATCCGCGTCCTTTACCTTGGGAAACATCAGCTTGAGTTCACTGACAGTCACATGAATCCGGTGTGCTACAAATGACGCTTCTTCCAAGTCTCTAGCTCTTTTGGAGACCAAGAACTCTTCGGGTGGTATGTTTTCAATCCTAACTCTTCCATCCGTTTTAGTTCTAACGATTCTGAGGTCATGCGTGATCTCTCCATTTTCACCTTCATCCTCGGAATGTTCCAGTACCTCCACTTCATCATCAGCAAGTAGTTTCGTGGTTTGCAGATCGTCAAGTCCAGTAAAACTCTCATGCAGGATTTCTTCAGAATTATCCCAGTAAACCTTGACCACACCTGTCTTTTCCAAGAGAGCATCTTTGAACATATTGAATAAAGTATTGAACCCATTATTCTTCCTTTCAAAGAGATAATTTATGTAGTCCGTCGCCTGATCCGCTTCCGCTTGGTCTTCGCGCCCGTTGGGATCAAAAACCCCAACCCTATCTCCCGAAGTAAAGACTCGTAAAAGGGAGGGCAGTGCCCATTCGACAACTTCAAATACGTCGTGGGAAACGATCTGCGATCTACCTTCGACCTCGTTACCAATGTTTTCCCCATAGTAGAACTCAAGGGCGAGTCTTCGGTGTTCGGATAGTTCACCATCGTGCCGTCCGGCAGCATCGGATAATTCATGGTCTATTATAGCTTTAAGGCTATCCTCGGTTAGTTTTTTTCTGTCTTTTGTGGATTTTGTTGGCATGGCTTCCCTTGAGTTGATCTGTAAGGCTAAGTTCCCCTGCTTCCCCGTCTGGGCCATAGGCACCCATGTATATCTTCACGAGTTCCTCGACCTTATCCATACGTTCATTCAGGTCTTGTACGGCATTATAAAGCTGTTGTGAGCTCATATTCCAGTTCCTCCATTATAACATACTTAAGTCTATACAATCCCTATCTTAGGGTATACAAGCTTCGAGCTATAGACATGTGTATGTTGGTAAGCAAAAGTAAGGCAGACCGCATCCGCCAAGTCAGGCGAATGTAATCCTCTCTTCTTCATTTCATCCTTGGCCTCAACCTTGAGCTTCCCTAGGTTGGTATAGGCATATTTCACTGTTGTCAACTCCGCTATAAGCTCTTCATCGTCTTCGATAGCCACCTCTTGTGAAAGGAACCAATCTCGTACTTGAAACCATAGTTCATCCCGGAGTCGATTGTACATCGTATCAATACTCGCTGCTTCGGCAACATTAACGCCTCTGGCAGGTAGACCCATTTCACGCAGTCTGTCAACCACTCCCGCTCCGATTCCGATGCTGTCAACGAGGATTTCCTTGGGGCACTCTGGCCTAAACTTCTTTGACTTTTCATACTTGTTGAAGATAATTCCGCAGGTCTGCATGAGGTCTTTCCCCTGCCACTTGTCAATTTTACCAACGAGTCTTCGTCCTTTTCTAATTGCAAGGGCTGTCTTGTCGCTTCCAAACCTTGCAACGTCGAGGCCCCAGACCACAGGCTCGGAGTCCGGTACTTGAACGTCTCTGCCGATGGAAGCTTCCACAGCAGACAACGGAATAACAGAATCGTCATCATCCCGAGGGAAATCACCAAGAACCCTAACCCTATATACATTAGAATCTATTCCATACTTCTTCTCCATCTGTTCGTAGTAGAGAGGTTTGACACGGGTGCTGTCCTTGCAGGGTACGCTCAGGCATTTCCAGTACTCACGCATCTTATGAAAACAGTCATAGAATACGCCCGACGTTCTGGTAGGATTCCCAGTGAGCAGTGTTTTCGCTCCCTCTTCGGTCATAACCCCCTCTGCGACCTCGAAGATAATAGGCTCCACACCCGACGCTTCGTCTGCAATAAAAAGCATGTTGTCCGAGTGAAAACCCTGAAACGCTTCGGGCTTCTCCTTCCGGGCAGTCCGTGCTACGGCAAAAGATTGTCGAGGATCTGCGTTCAGGACTACCTTTTCGCTTGTCACTGATATCAACGACTTCAGACCCTCGGGTAATTGCCTTGACCACTTTGACACCTCCCCCCAAAGTACGTCGTCCAACTGGTGACTCGTAGGGGCAGTACAAGCTATTTTCGCGGGATGACGAGTTAATAACCACCATAGTATTGTCCATGACAACAGGGCACTCTTACCAACCCCATGACCTGATTTGATAGCTACCCGATCATTGTCACGAATAGCCTCCATAGCCCTGTACTGCCAAATCTCCGGCTTCACATTAAGGGCCTGCTCTACAAACTTCCTAGGGGACTTGTGCCATATCTTTAACCTTTGGGTAATACCTCCAATATCCCCTGCCGAGCCTAGCTGCTCCTTAATCTTTGCTGTCATTCAGAGCCTTCGTCTCATGGATTATGTCAATCTGTTTTTGAGCCCACTCCCTGATATCCTTGTTAACAGTTGAATCCCTTGCGCGTATAAGGATCAGAAGCTTCTCGTCATCCTTAATTTGGGGCGGGGAATTGAAACTCATCATCGTATTTTTCTTTGCGGGGCTCATTCACGCATCCCATCTGTGCTTAGGCACTTTATGTGTCATTTTAAGGTGATCCTCGACGAACATCAACCTTTCCTCGAATTCAATCATCGTTTCCTTGATCTCCCTCCGAACCTCCTCCATCAGCATCAGCAGATCTTCCAAGTTTGGTTCTGGCTCCAAATCTTCGTACATCCTGCACCTCTATGTCTATAACTTCCTGTTGGTTTATCTGTTTAAGAGCTTCAATGAAGTTGATATTCATGGTCTTCTCTTCCTTGATCTCCCTTGGTATCAATCCCGCTACGGTCTTGATATAAGCTACAGGATCTTTAATCCTAGCTTTCTGCAGGGCATCGGCACCATGCTTTTTCCAATCCTCGTGTACAGCCTTAAGGAAGTCCTCTGAGAGACGAGACCTTGCCCCTTTAGGCCTGCCTTTGGGGTTGAGTACCTTCCCCGGCAGTATCTTTCCATCTTTCCCCTTTACGCCTATTGTGTTGGCGTCCAATTCTAAACTCCTCATTCCGCTACCTCCAAGTATACAATCAATCCAAACGTAAAGGCTATGTAGGATACTATACCTATAAGCAGCTTAACCTCGAATGTGGTGATTCTGTACACTGTATGCGTTCCCCCTACCCATGTGCAACAAGGGACAGGTATTACAGACCCAACCGCTTGTATTGGTAAGATAATACTGCTTGAGATGATTCATGTTAGTTGTTTCACAGGTATTGAATATTAGGCTATCCATACGCTCCTTCGGGAACTCCGACGGGTTGCATGACTCCATGAACCCCGTGGTCTGTATAGGGAATGCCCATACAAAGTCAATATATCCATCCTGCTCCATATCCATATATACAGTTACATTCCTAGGAACCTCCTCGACTTCCCAACGGTATATCCGCTTCAGGAATTCAATCCGACTCGTGAACATCTTCTTTGGATTTATATCCTGAAACTTTGGGATCACCGCGTGATACCTTGGGGCCTGACCGTCGGTGTTCATTGGCTTCACTTCTAGCGATTCCCCTGACCCGATCAATATCAATACCCATATAATCATTGTCCCAAAAATAATCAGCAAATTTCGCATGACTGTCTATAACCTCTTGCGGTGTATGCACCACTTCTTTCCCCGTTTTTTTTATTTTTTTAATACGCAACTTTCCAACCATGTTTCCATTCCATCAAGCCCTGTGTCCTCGTCCGAATTTTGTCCAGTATAGTATAGCAGAGTCTTTAGTTTTGTCAAATATTTCTTGAGGGCAGCACGGGCTTCTGATAAATTTTTATAATTTTTTTTGGGGATGGGAGTATGGTAGGTACTTATATATATTCGATAGGGCGATCGCATATCCCCCCCCGGCCCCTCTTCCTTGTAGATATGGTAATCCAAAGACAAATCAATAGCAGACGATAGGCTCTCCCTCAACTCCGCACCGATCAAAGCAAACTCAATCAATTTGCCGATTGCGATCCTTTCCTTTTTTAATATACGCGAGTGATGTAATAGTCGGTCAAGTTCATCTTCCAAAAATGTTATTTGCTGATAGGCGTTATGTTTCATTGTATACACCGCTAAAATATTGGCGTTATGCTTTACCGTATATAAGGCGCACTTTCCCCATCAAATTATAGAATATCGACATAATAGGCAACTATAAAACGCGCCTATCCCATAATACTTTGCGGAGTAAAACACTATTCCTTATATAGACGCGAAAAAACCTTGTTAATCCTACGTTCCGGGCCTATAATAACTGTCGTTACATTTTGTTAATACAAGAAAGGATAAAAGCTTATGAACAGACTTAACGATTATGAAATTGCTTTGCTAATTCAAACTTTAGAAAGGGAACAAGAAAGTGGAAGGTTGACACGAAAAAGTTATGAGGAACACGAAATATTAATTGATAAATTAATGCAGGAACAAAAAGAAAGGAAATAAATAAATGTTAAAAGAAATTGTGGAAAGTTATGAAAGTATGCGAGGGCGTGAAAATTTAAGGTTTAGAAATGGTCTGCAAAAATACGTCCCGTTAATTCGAGAATATTTAAGTGATCGGGAAATAACAGATAAGGACGGGAAGGTGTTTAAGCGGTTTCCTTTTATAAGTTTGAAGGAAGGCGATTCAATTCCTCTTGTTGGTTATATCGCGTCCTATAAACATGGTTTACAGGATCGCAAAACCTTCATGAAATTTGGCCGTTACATTAAAAAGTTTTATCCCGGCCAATATTCAGATAAGGAATTGGAAAAACATTCCGCGGAGTATAGCGAAAAAAATGGGGCCTTCAATCTATTGTTTGCGCGTACTTCTGCAGAAATACAAAAGGTTTATCAAAGTGGTCCGCCTTCATGTATGTCAAAACATCCTTTGCAGTTAAATAATTCAGATGACCTATGGCATCCTGACTATGACGGTGACCGTCACCGTTATTATAATTTGGACGCAGATGGCTTATTGCATCCAGTTCAGGCATACGGTGAAGTTAATGGGCCTTTGGATTTATCTGTCGCGTATATTACTTCTGTTTTTAACCCCGATAAGATTGTCACGCGAGCGGTCTGTTGGGAAGATAAAAAGGTTTATTTGACCGTTTATGGTTCCTGTAGCAATGGAGATCATAGACTTGTGCCTGCATTAAAAAAACTAGGCTTTAAACAGACCGATCAGTTGCAGGGTGCGCGGCTGAGAAAAATAATGTTTCAAAATAATTATGTCGTGCCATATTTAGATATAAACAGCAGGCGCGTCACCGATACCGGAAAATATCTTGTTATTGATTATGACGGCGAAATTGTTTGCGAAAGTATCGACGGTATTGGAATGTTAAATAATGCAAATTGTTTTTCCTGCGATTGTAATATGGGAAATGATGAGGGTTATAACGATAACAATGGAAATTTATATTGCGATAATTGCCGCGCCGAATATCTATACTGTTGCACTTGGTGCGATGAATACTTTAATTATAATAATGTCACCGCGCATTATTGGGAAGGTGAGGGTGACGTTTGCAACAATTGTTATTTGCAGGAGTTCAAAACCTGCAAACAAAGCGAATGCAATAATATCGGCACTAAAGATTCTATGGGATCATGGAATCTTGTTAGGACTTGCAATAGTTGTATTTTAATTAACGGTCTTACCTATACGGGTTATAAGACAATAGAGTTGGGCAGACCGATCTATGTAAAATTAAACGAGGAAGGAAAAATAATATTATGATTAACTTGATAAAAAATATGCACTCGTACTGTAGACCTTCCGGGTCTATAACAGAGCAAAAATTCATAGAACGATATATAGAAACAATTCCAAATATTAAAAAGGATTCCTTTGGGAATTATTTTATTCGTATCGGAACCGATCCGGTTATTTTTACAGCACATACCGACACGGTTCATGATAAACCCGGCTATCAAGGTGTAAAAATGATCGGTGACAATTTGATGTTGCGCGATACATCAGATAAAGGATCATGCCTTGGTGCTGATTGTGCCGCAGGGGTATTCTTGATCCTGAAAATGATTGAGGCTAAAAAGGAAGGCCTATTCTGCCTGTTTCGCGCGGAAGAAATAGGCGGATTAGGTTCCGATCATTTTGTGAAAAACTTTCCCTTGCTTTTAAAGGATTATAAATTTGTCATCAGTCTGGATCGTAAAGGAAATAATTCGGTAATAACACACCAAGGGTCTCGTACTTGTTCCGATATTTTTGCAGATTCCTTATGCCAGGAGTTGGGGTCTAATTGGATAAAGGATTCAAGCGGGTTATTTACTGATAGCAAAAATTTCGATGATGTTATAGGCGAGTGTTCTAATATTTCAACCGGGTATACTCTAGCTCATTCAAGGTTTGAGACCTTGGACGTTAGGCACCTACTCGAATTATTAGAACTTTTATTAGGATTGGACGTTTCCAAATTGATAAGTGATCGCAAGCCCGGTGAAAAAGACTACGCTGATTATTTGGGTTGGGATTATTCGGGATCGAAAATTTATAACCCGTATGGTCAAAAATCAAACCTTTTTCCACTGGATAATAACGAACC
>VTLG01013554.1_pt1 | contig 13803 bp, 11 predicted proteins | sample 4694571 | NCBI WGS metagenome assembly VTLG01 (sample SAMN12604809, study PRJNA352737) | marine metagenome | biome: ENVO:00000447; feature: ENVO:00000209|ENVO:00000569|ENVO:01000036; material: ENVO:00002151; isolation source: viral sequences binned using virsorter ...
CTCTTTTCCATAAAGTAATCTGAAAATAAATTGAAACGAAGATTCGTTACCCTTGGCCCTATAGAAATCCTTAATGTGTTTAAGCATACTGGCTTTGTTAGCCAACATGCCTTTGGGAACACCTTGTAAAAATTCCTTCCTGAATAATTCTACAAATCCAGCTGGTGCTTTATCTACATCTTGGAAATGTTTTACGTTTCTAGATGCATTAAGTGGTTGTCTAAGATAACCAGTTACGTTTGCGGAAACTCTAGAAGTAAGACCCCGAATGGTTTCACCTGTTTGGAAATTTCCATTATTAGTTTCTTGAACATAAGCTTGAGTATTTGAATATTTACCCTTAACTCTACCAGTAGCACCAGAAGTGTCACCCTTAATAGTCTCACCACTAAGAAATTGTTGGCCTTGTCTATTTGGATTTTCTAAATCAATATAATTTGAGTTTGTATTTGCTACATCAGTACTACCATTTTCTAGAGAAATATATGGAGTAGTATTTGCAACCCAAACATTACCACCCATTCCAGAATGATTATTACAATAATAATAAAGATATGTATTAGCTACATCTGGCGAAATGTAAACTGATGTCTGTGCAGTAGCAGTACCTGGCGTTCCCCAAGCAACAACATTAACACCATTAGAATATTCTTCTCCGTCTGGGGTATGTCTGCCATCTGGATGTTGTGATATTCTAAGAGGATGCCCAAGATTAGTAGAATCACTCTGGTCAAAAATATAAGTTATACCAGTAGAAACATCTAGCGTTGGAGAAACAACACCCCCAACAAAATACTTATTTACAGCATTACTATAATCATTATTACCAATAGCAACTGTAACCGTATACGTTACATCATCAACTTCCTGTATAGGTTTATCTTCATTAAGGTCAAGGTCATTGAAAGTAATGAGATTAAGCTCAAGAAATTCATAATATTTCTCTATGAATTTTGCAAACTTAGGATGACTGGTTTGGACAAAATTTGGTAACTGGTCTTCTATTTGGGTATAAAGAGCCCCGCCATCCGTTCTCATTAGTATCCACTGCTAGTTGTAGTTGTAGTAGAAACTGTAGTATTTGAACCAACACCTCCAGTATCATACATAGAAATGGTAATATCACTATTTGCAATGAGAAGTATTTGCTCTCTTAATGGAGATATATCATTAGAATCGAGAGTAATCGTAACATCGACATTTGCTGCACCACTAGTAATTGCAGTTGGTTTGAATGTAGTTAATGCTACATTCCCACTTGTATATGAAACTACACCAACATTATTTGCTACTATAATTCTATCAGTACCAGAAGTTCTATAAACTTGAAGTACTCCATTAGAATCTTGAAGTGCACAACTCGTCCTAAGAATTCCAGAATCATCATAATGTGAAAATTGTGTACTTGAAACTTGAGCTACTCCACTCACTGTAGGAATCTTATTTGAAAATTTAAGAGTATAAGAAGTAGCTACATTCATAGTTGGAGTAAAAGTTCTTCTAAGTTTAACTGTGGTCAAACTACTTTCGATTGAAGATTCCGTTTCATCAATCTTTTTTATTAGTGGAGAATATCTAAACTGATTTGAAAATGTACCTAAACTACTTTGCCCATATTGATATATTGTATTTGATATTAGTGATTCTATACTCGATGCTGCAAGGTCAGTATTAGTTGAGTCATATTTAATTGCAGTAGATATTGTAACATAAAGATAATCTGGGTCTGTAATTTCTGGAGTAACAGATACTACATTTCTATTTGCAAGAATAGTATTTTTAATGTAAGATTTTGTAGCAGTAGATAAGGTAAGACCACTTGCTGGTTTTACTGCTAAATATACTTTACCATATACTGGTGGGTCATTAGTCTCTCCACCCCAAGCAACTACCGCATCAGCAGCAGTATAGTCTCTTTCAAGAATCCGAACATAATCATTGATTGTTACAGCTCTATTTTGTGCTTGATAACTTCTTGGAGCATTAAATTTTATTTTAGAAATCGTATCTCTTACTGAACCCCCAGATGCAACGGTAAGTGTACTGACAGTAACATCAGAATAACCTCCAACCGTACTAACTGGAACAAATGTTTTTGCACCATTTGGTGCATCAGCATCAGCCACAAGAGAAGAAGTCAAGATTATATTTCCTGTAACTGGCTTTCTACCTATAACATCATCCCCAAACAATATTTGATATTTACCATCTTCACCTTCTTCCAAGAAATATACATTTGATGTGGAGTTGACCGTTGTTGTATCATTTGCTACAGTATATACAAAAGTATTAGTATCTGTCGCAGACGTTTGAATTCTTACAGTAAGAGTACTTGTGTCTGTATTTGCATTTGGAAGTGAAAATTTCTGGTCTGGGTCAGCCGTATTTGCAGTATAACGATGTGTAAGTGGAATACCTTGTGTCAACCCCACATTTGCTGTAGTATATACTCCATTTGCATTAATATTAACTGTAGTTGAAGTTTCTGTGGCAAAAACGTATGCAATTCCATTTACAGTTGAACTGAATTGAGTATCTTTATCAATTATAATTGTGGCCGGAGTATCAGCTGGATTTATGGTAAGATCAACATAAGCTTTAGCACCTTTTACCGATTGTGGTGTATATCCAAGATGTTTAGCACGAGACACCACTGAATTCCTGATAGATGCTGTATCAAGAAACATTTCATTCACAACCATATTCAAATAAAATGCATTATAATGAGTATTATATGCCAATAGGTCAAGAAGAACAGACATAGCTGACCCATCAAAATCATAATCAGCAAATTCGTTTTGATCTCCTAAAAAGTTCTTGAGATTAGATTTAATAGCACCGAAATCTAATTCAGAAACCCTCAATTTTGAAGCAACATCTGCCATTCTTACCTCTCTCTTTGTAAGTATACTTCAAGTGTCTGTTCCTCCAGTTCATTACTTATTCTAAAGGTAACAGCAACCTCGTATCTGTTATAATCTTCATTCGGTGTTACAATAATCTCTAAAATTTCAGCTCTATCTTCCCAAGCTTCTATTGCCGACCTCACCGCATCTTCTAGGAGTTGCGCAGTAATATCCGAAATCTGCTCAAACAATAAACCTTTCAATCCAGAACCAACATCTGGCTGAAATAGTCTTTCTGTAATTTCTGTCAATAAGATATTCTTTATACCTCTTTTTACAGATATAGCATCTTTGACTCTTATCACATCGCCAGTAACAGGATGTGCAGTAAAATCAAAATCTAAATCTGAGTATGTTCTGGTATAAGTGGGCATATATCTCTCCTGTATTATTTAGTTAAACAGATTGAAACTCTACACCTAAAATATCACCAAATACTGTTTCCAAAGGATCTTTCCCAGTAAGGTCTTTTATAGCTGGATCACCAACAAAACAAAAACCGCATGAAAATTTATAAGACTCATCAGGTGCTCCACTCCCTGACGATATTGCTGATTTAAATCCGTCATTGCCAGTTGAAGATTCCATACCTAACATCCAAATACCTGCATTTGGAATACCAGTTGTAAGCAATTCTATGAGTTGTATTAATGCGTTGATTAATCTAGTAATGTCTTCAATTAAATCATCAATAGCTTCTATCAAAGCAATAATAAATGCTGATGTATCTTCTGCAACTCCCTTAATACCATTTGCCATTTGTATTAAACCATCAAACATATCTGTCCAGCCTGGAATCATATCAGCCTTTAATGAAATCCAATCTGGCGGTGTTGAAGCTGGTACTATTGCATTAAGTCCTAGTACTGTTCCAAATTTAGGTAAATCTGCAAGCGGAGGAGGGTTTTTGCCACCTGTTTGTGGTGAGTATGGAGAATTTCTAAATTCTTCTCCTTTTATCGAATATACAATAATTGAATTTGGTGGTCGCTGGTCAGCTGATAATTCTCTAGTAGTTGCTATAGCTTGAAAAACCTTTTCACGCGGGAGAAAATTTTTCAATTGACCTGGCCCTAGTGGAACAAATGTTATTTCTGTATCCTGTATACGCTCATCCGAATTTGTAGCCCGTTCAGAGGTATCTTCAACAACTTTGTAACCTACAACACTAAAAGTGGGAGGGCCCTGACTAATTGGAATCGTATATGAACGAGACATTTTTGTTGGAGTTGTTTTACCAACTGCAGTAATCTTACCTACAGCTCCAGAATCATCTCCCATTATAAGATCGTCCACTGCAAACTGCCCATATTTAGTATCAACAGATATTGTTATTTTTCGTTCTTCAGGAGTTATCAAATTTGTAAATGCCTTTTTCAATTTCCCCATATCTGATTTCATTTCTCCACCAAATAACTTACCTACATTCTCTATGGAATTAGTAAAATCATCTGGATTTTGAGCTGCTACAATAATAGCAAGACCAAATACACTCTTACCTGTAAGTGAAGTATCTCCAGCATAATTTGGTTTTCCAGCACTTATTTGTTTAGTTAATAATTTTCTCTCTGAAATTGAAAGTGATGTATCCCCACTCTCATAAAGAGGAAATTTAAAAATTGAATCTGGATTAAATTCTGAAAGTTGGCCACCAGATTTAGTAAAAGGTCTATTACCGCCTTTCTCAAATAATGTTTGATTTTTGTCTATTATTTCAAATCTTGGGATATCTCCTTCATCATCAAAAGCTTCAGCCATAATAGTTCTACATTTTTTAGCATCAAATATTGGAAGATAGTCCCAAGGCTGCATATCACCAGTCCATGTAGCCGGGTCATATCCACCAGCAACTAACTTTGGTGGAGATACTAATCTTGGCGTTGGTGGAATAAAATCTTCATGATGTCTATCTCTACCCATCTTATCTAAATAATTTCCTAAAAGATGTAAGCGCAGAGTTCTTTGGTATTGATCTCCGACTTCAAAGGACTCTCCATGCAATCTCCCAACATCTTGATTTACCACCACACTTTTATTAAATAACACTCGTCCTTCATTGTCTGTTGCCATTGCAAATCCAAAATTACCAGCTGGTGTTTTCATACCATAAGCAGCATCTGTGGGATCAACATATAAAAAAAACCAACCACTTTCTCGATAACTTCTCAACTGAGTAATTATAGCATCAGCAAGTAAACTTGCTGCTAAAGCAGCTGGATTAGCAACACCAGTCAAAAACAATTTTGCAACTTCACCACCAGCCTGAACTATTGATAAAACAGCTTGTACTGAAGTTATTGCCTTTTCACCAGATTCAGCCATTTCTGCCAAAAATCCTGTATCAGCTAATGTTTTACTTTCCCAGTTCGCCATCTTCTTTCTCTTTTAATAATTGTTCTTTTTGTTTAGCCAATTCTTCAACCATCAATTCAGTAGATGCTTTTAATTTTTTTAATTTTTCAATAAATTCTTCATTTTTAAAATCTTTAGACCATTTCATATTACCCCCCAACCAATACATTACCCGCAGTACCCAAAATTAATGCACCACAATTTCCTGTATCCATAAGTCTAGCTACACCTTTGTTATTTGCAAAAACTGTAGTAGAAGTTTTTGAAATTGTTCCAGCATGGGCCGAAAGCCCAAGAACATGAACTCCAATCGCATCACCAGCGACATGAACAGCTTTTGCTCCCGCTAGAACAGTTACTTGCGAGGGGGTTATTGCACTTGGGGAAAATACATGCCCCAGTGACATATCCCCTGCTACTGATACTGGCATTCCCATATTATCTCCTATAAATTTGTAAATACACCATTTGAATATCCATTAGCCAAATGTTCTGTATTAGTTTGAGTATTACCATCTGAATCTATAAATGCGGTATCTGTGTTTGCAACAATTGTTTTATTTGTTATATCCACATAATCCAGTATAATTTCATTTCTATCACTCATTATATTATTGAAAACATCTATATAAAAATCTCTCTTAATCCAATCTTGATTTTCAATAAATGTACTAGTTCTTCTATGATCCGGATTCTTTTTTGCTCTCATCGTAAAGTGAATAGTTTCATGAAAGGTTTCGTGTATTGGTAAAAATGTAGTTATATTATCACTACTGTCTACCATCGGAGAATTCAACCACTGGTCTAATGCATGTTGCCCAGATGTATTAGCTTTAAAAAATTCTAATGGATCATTTCGTTCTAAAGCCTTGGTCTTTGCATGTACATATCTTGGACACCAATGGTCAATCTCTTTCATCCCCCCATCAATATTTGTTGCTGCATTATATTCACCACTAGCAGTTATAACTCCAGTATCAGAATTTAGAATTAATCCAGCATCCGTAAACATACTTCGTTGAATCCATTCACCAGTAAATTCTACCGTTCCTACTAATTGGTCAGTTGTAGTATTTCCCCAAAATGTATATAAAGACCCAACTTCTGGAATAACTTCTCCTTTTAAAATTACTTGAGTATTACCAGACATACCTCCAGCGATAACAGTTAAATCAGGGCCTCCAGATGAACTTTTAAGTATACCCCCAGCTTTATCTATTCCATCATATGTTACTATATTAACACTACTTGTAATTGTAGCCGGGCCGCATTGTGCTGCAAATATCTTTGTAGTAAATGATGTATCACTTGTAACAGTAGCCACATTCCAAAGTCCATTGATTGCATTATTACTCGCTCCTGTCACATAAACTCTATTATTCGCATCAGTCAAACAATGTGGTGAAGCACAAGTAAATGTGACTGTTCTTGACTGACCTGCTGCCCAACTCGCTGTACCAGTTGTAGTTTTTGTTACATTACCAGATTTTATAATCGCTTCTGTGTCAGGTAATAATTCAAATACTATTGCTCCTGTATGTACATCTGATACACTCGTTCCATAATGATAGGTTCCACCCACTGTATAATTTTCTGAAATACGATTTTCACTAGTTCTTATCCAACCAGTTTCTGGATAAGCTTGACCAGTTAAACGATATAACCAAATCGCTGAACCTGTTGTACTACCAAAATTAGTCTCAAACTGACCAGATAATGATGCAGGATTAAACACATATGGGTTTCCCGGCGTTCCAGTACCACTTCTTGAAGCAGGAGTTGCACCAGTTCCCCATTGACCAGCAAAAATATTAGTCCCACTTATTGTATAAGTCCAATAATCTGATGGAGCTCCAGTATTTGTATCAATTGGATTAATCGGAGCAACAGTTTGTGTCCCTATAGTATAAGTATATTGTGATTCAATATTAGTATATGCTCCACAAACATACATCCCACCTTGATCGACATTCCCCAATGTAGTATACGAGGCTGGATATGGTGACCGACCAGTTCCAGCAAAATCTGTATATGTTACTGTAGTCGCTGGTGATACACCAGCAGTAAATGGTAACAATTCAAATACTCCACCATTCAAACTAATATGTCCTCTATCCACAAATGTATATACCGAATGAGCTGGTACTGCTGGACTGCCTGGATTTCCACTTGAAGCAGGAACCTCTGGAACTGCAGCAACATCCGTTCTATCTACATCATTAAATCGTGCATAAAATATTCCTCCTATATCATTTCCATCTGGATCTTTTAATCCTTCTGGAGCTTTGTTAGATATTGTAATTAAATCATTATTCAATTTATGTGGTGTAGTATCTAATGCACCAGTTTTAATTGTAAATGGGTCAGTACCACCAGAAGTATTTGCATAAGTTGTGGATGAAATTTGAACTTTTGGTTCTGTCCACGCTATATAAGGTTGAGCCATATCACTCCTAATTCAACATTACTAAAGAACCTTTAACCGTATTAATTCCATCAGCCGTAGATGTTATCAGCGGCCCTTTAATCGTAACACCTGCAGGGCCTACAACTATTGATGATACCCCCTGACCATAAGAAAGTTCTATTCCCGAAGCACTTAAACTAACTTTTGCAACCCCAGCCAAATATGATAAGTCTATTCCAGTAGCTCCAGCAGAAATTTTATATATAGCACCCTTTGTTGCTGACATCTCTAGGTCACCAATAGCACTCATCTTAATTTGTCCAAATACACCAGCTGGCCCATTATTAAATTCAAATGCTCCATCTAAGCCTGGTGCAACAGTTTCAAAAATAGTTTTACCAATTGCAGACTTCACAGAAAAGGCTGGAGCCCCCATAAGTCCAGCAAGATTCAAACACGAAGCTTGAATATTATCAGATGCAATTAAATTAATACCTCCACCTGCAGAAATTCCAGCACTACCTCTAGCTGACATATTCAAGGAACCAGATTTTATTGCATATTTTCCTCCAACTTTTACTGTAGAATCTCCGGCTACTTCCTGTGATTTTTTAGAAGTTGCAAACCGTTGTATAAGAGAATGTCCTGTTAAAGTTATAGAACCACTTCCAGCATTTATGATGACTCCATCTTTAGCATTAACAGTAAATTGAGAAGTATCAAAAGAAGCAGCTCCCTTCACTTCCATATTAAAAATACCAGATTCTATTTTATGATAATAACCAGAACTGGATACAATATCCAATTTTCCTGAAATACTTTGATACTTACTTCCGACTACCCTCTCATAAGCATTCATCAATTTAATATCATAATCCTCATTTGCAACCTTAGTAACCTTTTGACCAAGCGATCCAATTTCAGTAAATGTTCCAGCTCTATGATACCAATGTAATCTTTCTTTGCCTGGTGTATCATCTACTTCAATTAAATGACCACTCTCTGACTGATGAACATGGTTGTATGGGTATCTAGCACCATACATTGCTGCAGGGTCTGGCTCCATCCACACTTCTGTTGTATCTTTTTGTGCTTGTTTCGCGGCCCCAAGAGTTTCCATCCATTCATGTTTTTGAGCTACTAAACCATATTTTGAATATGGACTTGTAGTTGGAAAATTACCAAATTGTCCTCTTGCTGCTCTAGGTGTAGTTGGTTCTCCCTCATAATTTATAAAATCTGGATAAGGTTGTCTTTCCGTATGTTCTTCAATAAAAATCTTATATCTATCAGATACATTATCAGTAGTTCCTATTTTACCAGATGGTTTAAGTTCAACACTAGTATAATTATTTGCAGTATTTGCTGTCGTACCTTGCCCATAATGTTTAATTTTTGCTGGAGCTCGTGGAACTTTTTGTTCATCAGTAACTTTACCACCACCGAAATCTAAAACTCTAGTTGCTGATTGTAAAAATGGATGCTCATCTATATCTGCAAGAGTTTGTCTTGGGTCTGAAAATCCTACTTTGTTATCTAGTGGAGCTGGAATACCACCAAGTGTTCCAAAGAAAACTGGTTCCTGTGCATCTTCACCATCTCTAAAAAAACCAACAACCCACGTTCCTTCTACTGGGCCTGTAGGACTGATACCCACACCTGTCTGTGCTGCTGATGTAATTGGTTGTACTGGATATGCCCAAGGTAGTGATTCAGACGGCATCTGTCCTCTATCTTCAGTATGCCACCCAAGAATTCTAACTCGGCACCTTCCCAAATAGAGCGGGTCATGACGATCTTCAACAACTCCCTGCCACCAGACAAAGCCATTTTTTCCCATAAAATTATTCATAATTATCCTTTAACAGCTAAAATAGCACGTGGTGTTCTAATTTTATGGACATTCCTTTTATCATTTGATTTATTTAATCCCCATGTACCATCGGGTTCTTGCATCATTGGATTAGAAAGCCCAAACCCTTCAGCTATTTGTGAGCGATATCCATCTTTCATTGCTTCAACTGCCATAATATATTCCTGATCTTTTACTATTTTATGTTTCAATGCAGTCACTAGATATTTTCCACTGTAGTATTTGTGCGGTTCCTTAATACCAGAAGTTTCAGCTGTCTCTGGATTTTCAGATGGATATTGAAACCATATCAAATCTCCAACCTCTCTGGATGAATCGCCTGGAACCGTAAAGTTAATCTTTAAGCTTTGAGATTGTAGTCTTTGAGAAATTCTTTGTGCTAACCACTCTTCTACTTTTCTTTCTCTTTCTTCTGTCAATTTTACAGATTGTTTGCCATGAACCGTTTCTGCTTTTAAATCAGCTCCAGCAGCTTTTGTTCCATCTTCTTTAGTCACTGTAGAAGTACTAATTCCTGTTGCGAATCTCAAAGTAACATCTTTATTGGTTGGATACAAAGATATGTGTGTATCTGCACTACCAATCATGTCGGCATAATAAGAACAAAGTTTGCCTGGGTCAGAATGAAAGGCCTCATCTTTTTTAGTTTCTGTTTGACTGTCATTCAGGTTATCAGCTGTTGTATCTGTTCTAATTTCTTCAGCCCCAGTATTTTGTCTGTATTCAAATGGAGAATATTTTTCAGGTGGTTCAATATAATAATATGATACTGGAGTCTGTTTCATTTGAATTAAGTCATGGGTCACTACCTTATTAGCGTACATACCCATTCCTAAATTTTTCATAGTATCAAAAGAAGACACCAAACTAAATTCTGTTACCGCAAACTTTTCTGCTATTGTATCGCGTCCACCAATATTGGCTGGTTTATATGTATATACTGCAACATAAGGCTGTTGGCCGGGAACATTTATCAATTCTTGAAACACTTCATCATATACTGGAATGTAAGCTTTCCGTTGTTGTTTCGTTGTAGCCTCATTAGAATTATTTTTATAATATGCAAAACGAGCATCAGCTGGTTTCTTTTTCTTATAGCCCTTAATTAAACCACCCTGAAATAATGTTTCTATTGAAACAAAACGAAACCCCTTTAATGTTTCATAAAATACAAAATTAGATCCTTTAGATTTACTATTAACAGACATAGCTCTTGAAGCTAAAAAATTTATAGCCTTAAATGGTGTCCAGTTAGGAATACATACCGAAGATGCACCTCTAGTTGGTTCAACTAAAAGATCAATATTTGTTGGTAAACATCGTGTGGGTCTTCTATCCCCAATTAAACACTCTACATAAATATCTCTTACAATATCTGCAACAGTATATGGTTTATAATCAGTTACGGTTTCACTTTGAGCTTGATTCTCTACTTGTTTGGTTGGATACGTTCTTTGAACTTTAACCTGCATATTCGTAAACATAACATCAGATACAAAATGCATTTTTATAGCTCTAAAATTCTCATTCAATTGTACTGGTGGGTCTAACTTATAAATTCTAAAAAAATGATTTATAAATTTATCAGCCTCATCTGGATTTGGTGGAATATCAGTTGCAGTTCCGCCAATAGGAGTAGGAACAGCACCCGCCGTTGATATTCTAACCTCAAGAATTTCTTCTCCCATAATTGGGGTAGCTTCAACTAATCCCACACCTTCTTGTATGGTAATATCTCCATGAACTACAGGTGAATATATATCCTCATAAAAATTAATCTCAGTCCAAGAAGCTTCATAGGGCCCTTGATTCATTTCAATAAAACTTCCAGGCCCTCTTGCAGGAGTATATATTCTAAGTCTATCAACTTTAAAACTACCAGTTATTCCTTTAGCAGTATGAGCAGATTTAGTATCCGTTCCTAAGTTGGCAGTAGGTGCAGTTGCCATTATCTAAACATCCCTCTAGCTTCATCCAGTACACTTGAAATATAGATAGGCTGAATCAAGTTTATTGAACGATAAGTTTCATTCTTTTCTTCTTCCCACTCAAATGCATATTTTATTCTACGATAATCTTCACCTATAGTTTTATATGTTGTATGATCTACCTCAAGTACCTGCTCTGGAATTGGGTCTGTAGTACCCGTCCTCTCTACGCGTGGGTGCCAAATATATTCATAATGATGTATAGTAGACTTTGAGGATTCAACCGAACCATATTTCCCAACTAAAAAAGATTGAAAGGCTTTAGAATCCATTGGCCATTCCCAATATGGATCAAAAATTTGATTGACTAGAAATATTGTCCAAGTAAATTTTACATCACCATAAACTTGAAATGAAAGTATATCTGGCCTTTTAATAGACTCTGGAATTATATATGGATAATAGATAGAAATATCATCTGTAATTGCATCTCTTAGCTTTTGTCTAATCAAAAGATTAATCGCAGTACTGTATTCTGGAGATGTTAAATTAGTACCATTAATATCGTAAGGTATTCTTGGAAAATTTGCAAAATATTCTGACATTAAAATCCTTTAGCAATACTATTTTTAGTCATAAGTACTGTCTCTTTAAATTGCATAGACATTGTTGTAGTTGCTGGTACACTTCTTCCATCCTTTGTAATAAATGCTGGAGCTCCACTTGTTGCATAATCTACATTTAAATTCTCTAAAAAACAATTCTTAATTTTAAATAAAGGATTTACTGAAGGGGATTTATAATTTCCAGTTGTACCCTGTGTTGCTTTTCTATTAACATACATTGCTATCTTAAACTCTTCTGGATATGTGAGTGATATTGAAGTGCTTATATCATTTGGAACTGTTGTTGACGTTTGAGATGACCCCGGTATTTCTCTTTCATGAGTACCTGGCGTGCCTGGATGCATGTGCCATTTGAAAAAATGAACTATTTTAGCTATCTCACTTGCTTCGGTTTCGGTTTCTGGAGCCATTACATAATTAAAATTAAAAGTACGAAACCCACCAGGGCCTTGATAAATGATTGCTTTATGTGGATTTATAATTTTTCCAGCTTTTCTTTGTAAGGCATTAACTACCTGTCCCATATTACCTTGGGCTCCCCTAACAGCTTCATTGACTGTTGCTTGTGCAAGAGCAGGGCCTAAATTTAAGCCAGAATATAAATTTTCTGCTCCTCCAATTAATCCTTTAATTGCTTCTATTGGATTTTTTAAAGAAGCAGCTTTTCCTAATGCTGCTTCAGTACTAGCTAGCATACCTTCTGCACCTGCTGCACTTACATCATTAAAAGCCACTCCAACTGCCCCCAAATCAGTATCACCATAAGTCTGTGTATATGATGACTTTAACGCTTCAGAAGGTAAATATAATGCTACTGTACCTTGACTTCCGTTCTTACCCATAGCAGTAAATGTTACATAATGTGGGTATTCCCCAACATTACTTTCTAAAGTCTCTGGATATTTAAATAAAGTCTGGTCATTAGACATCTTCTCTCCATTAGTTATAGTAATACATACATATTTATATGGGATGGAAAAGATTACACACTGGTAAATTTAAACCAAAGAATATAACCAAATACAAGGGTAATCCCGCAGAGATAGTTTATCGTTCTGGATTGGAGCACGAATTCATGAAATATCTTGACCGAACATCATCAATTATAAAATGGTCAAGTGAAGAAATAATTGTACCGTATCGTTCTCCAATAGATGGTAAAAGGCACCGATACTTTCCAGATTTTTGGATTAGAGTCAAGTCTGCAGACGGGAATATAGAAGAAAGTCTAATAGAAATCAAACCCAAATCACAATGCTCACCGCCAAAAGGTGGCCCACCAGCTGACAGAAAGAAACGTAGAAGATATATTAGAGAGGTCAAAACATGGGGAATTAACGAAGCTAAATGGAAAGCTGCTAAATCCTATTGTGAAATCAGAAAATGGAATTGGAAAATAATAACCGATCACGATCTAACTAAATATTAGCATGGCAGAATTAATACGAGAAGGTCTTCTAGACAAACTCAAGACAGCAATAAAAACAAGTAATGTGACAGCCAAAGCAAGAGCTGCTGGGGATTGGTTTAGGGAGAAAGCGAAACAAGCAACTGCTAGTGCACGTATGAGAGCGGTGACTCCTACTCAACTGATAAAGAGACAACCAGAAGATAACATCATGCTTGGAAAGATGTTCTTCTATAAGTATGACCCTAAATGGGCTAAGAAGTTACCTTATTGGGATATGTACCCTTTAGTGTTTCCGTTTGA
>VTLG01004788.1_pt1 | contig 13800 bp, 22 predicted proteins | sample 4694571 | NCBI WGS metagenome assembly VTLG01 (sample SAMN12604809, study PRJNA352737) | marine metagenome | biome: ENVO:00000447; feature: ENVO:00000209|ENVO:00000569|ENVO:01000036; material: ENVO:00002151; isolation source: viral sequences binned using virsorter ...
CCATGCCAGGGGTTTAGCTTTGCGGGCAAGCAGCTTGCTTTTGATGACCCAAGAAGTGCGCTGTTTTTTGTTTATGTAGACATTCTCAACCACGCTAAAAGCGTAAACCCTGATGTTAAATTCATGCTTGAAAACGTGAAGATGAAAAAAGAGTATCTAAATGTGATAACTGAATATCTAGGCGTTGAACCGGTGTTTATTAATTCTGCATTGGTTAGCGCTCAAAATAGGCAGCGTTATTACTGGTCTAATTGGGAAATAACGCAGCCAGAAGATAGATTTATATTTTTAGAATCAATACTTGAAGATTTGCCTGATTGCCCGATAGGGATAAGAGTTAGGGAGAAATCAAAAAATGTAAGAGTTGGCGGTAGAAACTCACCATTTGGAAGTAAGCAAGAGTGGGACAGCCCTTTTAAGAGGGTTAGTAAAAAAGGAAAGGTTAAACCATCAATTAAAAAAGCTGGATGCTTAACGGGAGAGGGAAATAGCGGTGGCAATCACTCTGATATGGATATTATCCACACACCAAGCGCAACAAGACGATATTCAATAAATGAGTGCTGTAGATTACAAGGCGTACCAGATAACTACTTTAAGGTATCAAGTAACACTCAAGCATACAAAATGCTAGGTAACGGATGGCAGTGCGATACTATCGAACATATTTTCAATTGTTTATTTGAGGGTTAAGCCATGAATAAACCCAAAAGAAAAAAATGCAAACAATGCGGAAAGTCGTTCCAGCCATACCTAACAACAGCGGCAACTTGCAGCTATCAATGTGCAATTGAATACACAAGCGACCCAGGCAACCGCAAAAAGGTAATTGAGAAAGCCCAGAAAGACGACAGAAAGGAAACTAAGGCTAAGTTAAGGCAATTAGGTAGGTCAGACCGTTCAAAGGCTGAGAAAGCCGCTCAGGCTGCATTTAATAAATACATTAGAGAGCGAGATAAGGATTTACCATGCATAAGTTGTGGTAGGCACCATGAAGGGCAGTATCACGCAGGGCATTACAAGACCAGGGGAGCGCATAAAGAATTGGCACTTAATGAGCTTAACTGCCACAAGCAATGTGCGCCATGTAACAATCATCTAAGCGGCAATCTGGTTAATTACCGGGTGAACCTGATTGAGAAAATAGGGCTTGATAAGGTCGAATGGCTAGAGGGGCTGCACGAACCAAAGAAATATACAGTTGATGAGCTTTGGGATATCGAAAAGCAGTACAAGCAAAAGTTAAAGGAATTGCAAAGTGATTGAAAAATACAAGCTAGTCACAAGCAATAAATCAGCACTGATTGAAATGCTAGAGGCCATGCTTAGTCAAAACGATGCGGTACAAGTTACCGCTAAGCCTTGGAGTGGCAAAAGAAGCTTACCAGCTAACGCACAGGTCTATGTATGGTACGCGCATATTGCAAAGCTGGAAGGAGAAAGCGCCGAGTCTGTACGTAACTTTTGCAAGCTGATGTTTGGCCTTCCAATACTGCTACAAGATGAGAATTACAAGGAAAAGATATCCTGGACGCTTAACAAAATAGGTTTTTACAAATGGAACCATGGGCAGCAGATTCAGTGCATGGAATTGTTTGCTGTAACCAGCCTATTAAACACAAAGCAGCACAATGAATACAGAGATAATATGCAAGCTTACTATGCTAAAAACGGCGTTATGCTTGATTATGTAAGTTAGTTATAAGCATATAACTAAACGATATTTAACTCTAATCAATTTAACGGTTAGAGTTTATAAAAAATGAACAGGAGATATTTATGAGTGAGTTAATATTCAATTTTGAATCTGAAGAACAAAGAGAGCGCTTTACCGCTTGGCTTTTAGATGGTGGCGGTGAGGATTCTTTGGCTGAATACTGCGAAATTAGAGATGAAGAGTTTATGGGCTTTGATATGGTTAAGCCTAGTTTAATTAGTGTTGAATAGGAGTGTGTAAGATGAAATTAAGCAAAGAAGATTTACAAGAAATGTCAGAGTGTATTTTTAATAACAATTGGTTTTCACAAGGTGAGCTTGAAAGTTATATCGAGAGCTTTTTGCGTGATGTGAGTGAAAGGCAAGCTGCAACTAAGTTAATTGAAAATGGTAAAGTTGAAATTGAGCAGGGTAAAACAAAAGACCTGAATGATTTTATTGGTGAACTGTGACTTGTAGAAAGCGCGACAACCACATAAACGGCAAGCAAACAGCGCAGGATTTAGGGTGGCGAAAGGATTATAAAATATTAGCGCCTACATGGTTAGTTAATAGTTATAAAGTGAGAGCGAAATGATTGAAGGTAAAAGCGTGTTAGATGCTTGTTGCGCATCCAGAATGATGTGGTTTGATAAGTGCGATGATAGAGCAGTATTTAACGATATAAGAAAAGAGAGTCATATACTGTGTGATGGTAGGTCTCTAGAAGTTAACCCAGATACAATGAATTCATTTACTAATTTAGGATTTGATGACGAGTCATTTAACATTGTTGCTTTTGACCCGCCACACCTTAAAAATGTTGGTGATGAGGCTTACATGGCCAAAAAGTACGGCAAGCTTACGGGTGATTGGAAAGAAATGTTAAGACTTGGATTTAAAGAGTGCTTTAGGGTGCTTAAAAGTGGTGGTACTTTGATTTTTAAATGGAATGAAGATCAAATTAAAGTTAGTGAAATATTGTTACTTACTGACGAAAAACCACTGTTTGGTCATAGGTCAGGGAAAGCCAGTAAAACTCATTGGATAGTATTTATTAAATAACTAAATAACATATACATATAGCTAAACGGTATTAAACAAACACACTGATTTTGCTATAATTACTTTATCGAGTTAAGACAGAATGCTCGATAATCTTTGTTAGACTCTTAGGAAAGACTAAGCCTTTACAGATAGGGGGTGATTCAATCTTGACGGCGGGAAAGACCAGCGGATAGTAAGCTAACTACGGTCGTGAGATAGCAGTTAGTAACTAAATTACAATTCCATTAACTAACAAACGGGACTGTAATCCGAGTTTTGAATATTTAAATACGTTTTGGCGAACGTAACAAACCTAACGATGTGAATCAGCAAAGAGGTTTTTATGAATGAAGAAGATTGGCCAATTTAGAGCCTATTTGTGTGGGCGCTTTAAATAGGATGTAACTGCATACGGCTTATAGTGTACGGTGTGAAAGTGTGATGTCTAGCAACCACAACAAATGCGCTTTACCTTTGCGCATTACATTAATGAGAGTAAGCAAACCCACTTAACTGTGGGTTTTTATTAGGAGTGTAAGAATGAGTATAAAAATTGGAAATACAACCATTAACAACATGAGCATTAATGGTTACAAAACACACACAAAAGACGACAAATATAAAATAGAAAAGCCTAACGGTGAATTTATTGAATATGAAACTAAGGCTGATTTTGAGGCTGACTTTTGGAAAATAAACCGAGGCGAAAAGATTTAGGAGTGTAAGAGTGAAAGAAAAAGATATTAAAGCCATAGAAGATATAATCGAAAAAACAGAAGATGAAAGATTGGTAACAATTCTCAGTACTTTGCTTGGTGCTTATTATTCTGGTGATTTCGATCATTACGCAAAAGAAAATGCAAACTGGAGCGCTAACAGTCTTGCAAGAATGATTACAAACAAAAATCAACTTTAGGAGTGTAAGAGATGAGTAAGAAACAAGAAAGAATTAAAAGCATAAAAGACTTACTGAATCAGGACATGGGAAGTACTGCTGATTGGCTCGAGGCTAATCAACATAATTATGTTCTTTTGGATGTAAATTTGGCAAAAAATCAAGAAGAAGTTTTTAATTTTATACAATCATGGAAAAGTAATATTCCAGAGATTATAGAATCTTCAAGCGGACTTTGTTTAGAGTTTTTTGATTCTTTATCAGATATATTAAGCGATCAAGAGCAAAATTATTAATAAAAGACAATTAGATGGGGTTAAGGTATGAGAGTATTACAAGGAGACTTTCTTACTGATGAGCAGAAGCGTTGGTTTGGTGACAGAATAAGCGAAAGCCAAACAGGTAGGGTATTAATACCAAGCTACCTTTATGCAAAGTTCAAGAAAATAACTGTCAATGAACACTTGGATAACGAAAGCATAAAATGCTGGTTAATAGATAACGTTTACAATGATTAAACCAGACCCGCAATAGCGGGTTTTTTATTACCTGTAATTTAGTGATATACTTAGCAGGCCAAGATAAAAGACAGGAAAAAGACACTATTTATGGCTTTTACTACTGAGAACCAGCCAGACCCTAGCAAAAAGAAGCGAGGCAAGGCGCAGAAGACATTAATACTCGAAGCAATACGAGACGCGGCTTTATTGAATTGCGACCCCGAGACAAGCAAAGAGGACGCGGAAAAGAAAGTGTTTGAGTTCCTGGCTGAAAGCGCTTTCAATCCTACCGAGGAAACGGCTAACGTTTCTAACACTGCATTGCAAACATTAATGAAGAAGGGCTGGCCTGATGTTAAGGCTGTTGCTCCTTGTGTTAAATTTGATTTTGATGCGGATGCAGACAAGTCAGTGCAAGCAATACAGATTATGAACGCTGTGTCTAACTCTGAGATAAGCCCAGACACAGGGGTTAACTTAATCAATGCGCTTAGCTCTATCATTAAGATTAAAGAAGCTGACGAGTTTGAAAATAGATTAAAGGCTTTAGAGCAGGCTAATAATGACGAGAGTTAAAAGGCTGGAAGCTTTAGAGGCTCAGAGAAAGTCCGATAACGGTGACTTTGCTAATACTGTAATAGGTTTTGTTTGCCCAAAGACTAAAGAGTTAACTAGCACATATCACTTGTCTGATTCTGTATGGACTCCAACCTGCAAAAGCCCCACAGCTTTTTTTGCTGAAAAACTAAAGCCACTATTCCTGCGACCAAAAAGATTTAACATTCTCATTGGTGGTCGTGGTAGCGGTAAATCACTGGGTAAGGGTGGTCATGGTGCTATTCAGATGCATGACTTAGGCAGAAACCTAATGTGTATACGTGAGTTTCAAAGCTCTATAGCTGACTCAGTACACGCATTGATTAGCGAGGAAATAAAGCGCCTTGAGCTAACTGGTTTTGATGTAACAGATAAGACCATAAGGGCTACACATAATAATTCAATGGCCCGATTTATGGGTTTGAGTCGCAACCCTGAATCAGTAAAGTCGGCGTTTGGTTTTTTGGACTGGTGGATAGAAGAGGCTCAGTTCCTTTCTGATAAGTCACTAAGAACACTTACACCTACAGCGCGTAAAAAACCTAAGAAGGGTTTACCAGGCAAGCAGAGCGAGGTTGAATCTGACGAAGTTGACATAACCAAAGTTAATATGACCTTTTGCGGGAACCCTGCATCTAGTGAAGATCCATTTAGTCAAAGATTCATAGTCCCGTACAAAGATGAGCTAGACAAAAATGGAATATATGAGGATGACCTACACCTAATAATCGTTATGAATTGGTCAGATAATCCATGGTTTGATGAGTCTGGACTTGAAGCAGAAAGGCAGTTTGATTTAAAAAACCTTCCGCGTTCAACTTACGATTGGATATGGGAAGGTGGATTTAATGATGATATTGAAAACGGATTAATTAAACCCGAGTGGTTTGATGCTTGTGTTGATGCCCATGAAAAACTGGGGTTAAAGGCTTTTGGCATGACCAAGGTTACACATGACCCTTCTGACCTAGGTAATGACCCTAAAGCAATAGCAATAAGAAAAGGCAACATAATCACTCAGGTAACTAGCCGTAAAGACCTAGATGTTAACGAGGGCAGCGACTGGGCCTTGGGTGTTGCTATCAATGAAGGTGCTGATATTTACGAATGGGACGTTGGCGGCATGGGTGTAGCGTTAAAGCGTGATGTTAATGACGCAATCCAAGGTAAGAAGATGGAAGCTCACCAGTTTAATGGTGCTAGCTCAGTTGATATGCCGGAAACTATCTATGAGCCAAGCGGTGCAAGTGGTACGTTTGGAGAGAAGAAAAATAAAGAGGTCTGCAAGAATCTTAGGGCGCAATGCTACCTGTCATTAAGAGATAGAGTGTACCGGACATACAAAGCCGTTACTGAAAATGTTATGTGTGACCCTGAGAAGCTAATAAGCTTTAGCAGTGAGTGTGAAGAGCTAAAGGGTTTGCGCTCAGAGCTTTGTAGAATGCCAATAAAACCTAACACAAGCGGATTGTTTGAACTATACACCAAGCAGGAAATGAGACAGAAGTTTAAAGTGCGCTCCCCTAACTTGGCTGACTGCGTTATGATGTCAGAGCGAAACCGTGTTATTATTAAACAAAATATTGACGTTGCATCTTGCTACGTCCCAACAGTTAATCATTGGTGATTTATGATAGACCATCAACAAATGTGTACCGAGTTCAGATATGCAAGCGCTTATTATGAAATGCGCCAACGGTGCAGAGAAGACTTTGAGAGATTTTACCTTGACGGTGGCTGGTGGTCTGGCTCTTGGGGTAAGCAGTACGAGAACAAGCCAAAGCCGGAGTTTAACCGCGTGTGGCGTGACATTAACCGTATAGTTGGCTCAGTTAATGATATGGAGTTTAACGCTGTCATATCCTCCAACTCAGAAGATGCAACCGACGAAGGTGCAGAGCTATTACAACGCAGATGGCGCAATGACTTCATGACCTCAGAAGGTGTAGAAGCTAACGAGACGGCGACAAGAGAAGCGCTTATTGGTGGCTTTGGTGCGCTAAAGGTTGTTAGCAAGTATGAAAATGAAGAAGACCCAGACCCTAACTATCAATACTTGTGCCTAGAGGCTATTAGTTCGGCTTGTTCTTCTGTTTACTTTGATGCGGGTGCAATTAAAAAAGATAAGTCAGATGCTAAGTATGGTTGGCAATTAATCCGCGTTAATCGTCGAATGATTGAGGAAGAATACGGAGAGAAAGATTTAGTTAGCTTTCAAAGTCCGGCATTCGATGAGTTTCAAACAGAGCTAGATTACGACTCAAGCAGAGATATATTTCTTGCCCACTTCTATGAGCTAGTGGAAAAGACCATAGTAGAGCATGACTTTACCTTAATGGGCGCACCTATCATTACAAGCGGTGATGGTATTACCGACCAGTTTGGAGAAAAATATACACGCGAAGAACTGAAAGAGTTCAAAGAAATGTATGTTGAAATGACTGGTGAAGAAGTCCCGACAAAGCGCAGAAAGGTTAAGTTTGTTGAGTACGCTTTAGCAGATGGCAATAGATACCTAATGAAGAAGCAGAAGCAGCCATTTAAGCGTATTCCTCTAATTCCTTTCTATGGCTATTACACAGAAATTAATGGCAAGGAATACTATTGTGGTGAGGTAAGAAAGCGTATTGACACGGAGATGTTTCATAATCAGTTCGGCTCTACCATGATGGAGATTATGTCTAAGCCTCAGGTATCTAAGCCTGAGTACCTTAGAGAGCAAATCGCGCCACACGCAAACCAAAGAGCTAGGGCAGACATAGATAATGTGCCATATGTTTTGTCAGATATTGCTTATGATAATAACGGGCAGGCTATTGTTGGCCCTATTGGTCAAACTCAACCGCCACAAATAGGTACTGGTTTAGCCGCGGCTGGACAATTCCTTGAAGGTCAATTGCAGCAAGGCTCAGCTATTGGTGTTAACACTGCGCCAGCAAACACAAGTGGAGAAGCTATACAGCAAGTAAACGAGCGTCAAGATGATACGATACTCCCAGCAGTTAAAAGTATCACTCACTCTATTAAGGCTAGTTGTACTGCATGGATACCGGCAGCACAAAAGCTTTACTTTAACAAGTCTCGCAGATTGAGAGTTCAAGAGGTTGACGGAAACTATTCACAAGTAACAACGCTTGAAATGGTAGCTTTACCTGATGGAAGAATTGGCCCCTATGGCAATAATCCTATTGGTAAATACTCTGTATCTGTTAAGACAGGCGAAGCATACAAAGACTCACGTAACGCACAGCGTGAAACAATGGTGGAAATGCTTAACTATGTTGGTAGTGATACGGACTTCGGGCAGATGATTGCTATGAACGCCATGATGCTTACTGATGGTGAGGGCGGAGGCCAAATTAGAGAGATTGCAAAATACAAGCTAATTGATATGCAGATTCAAATGGGTACACCAATGAACCCGCAGGACTTTAGCGAGGAAGAATTACAGTACATCGAAAACAAACTGATGCAAGCTCAAATGCAGCAACAGCAAGCAATGATGAATGACCCCGCTATGCTACAGGTGCAAGCGCAAAACAAGCTTGCTAACGCCGAAATGCTTAAAGCTGAAACTCAGGTTATGGACAAGCAAATAGACCAATACAACGCTGAGACTCAGCGATTTAAAGTGCTTGGAGAGCTAGAAGCTAAAAACGTACAACTAAACCAAAAGCAAATTGAAATGCAGCTTAAAGCAATACAAGGTGCAACAAACAATAGGCTATAAGCTTATAAAAAAATGATATTAGACCGCTCTTTATGGGCGGTTTTTTCGTTATAACTAAAGGTAATTTGCATATAACTAAAAATTCTATAAAATATAGGTAGGTTTCATGCATTAGCATGATTTTCGTTCACCGATAGACGAGGCTAAGATATGTCGGATAATTTGGAAACTAGCACAGAAACTCAAGAGCAAACTTTACAACCTGTAGACAGTGTGGTGACTGGAACAGAGGAAATCGCAACACCACAAAGCGATGACGGTAAAATTGTAATTGAAGTTGATGAGCAAGAGAGCGGCCAAGAAACAAGCGCTCAAAGTGGCAACAAAGACAGTGCGATGTATGTTCGCATGAAAAAAGAGAAAGAAAAGCGCAAGCGTGAGCATGAGGCTAGACTTGCAGCGGAAAAGCGTGAAAGTGAGTTGTTAGAACGTATACAGCAACTTGAAAGTAACGTGAATCCGATTGTAAACCCTAAACCAACGCTTGAAAGTTGTGATTATGACAATGAGCGTTTTGAGCGTGAGATTGCGGCGTATTATCAAAATGGTGGTAATGCACAGGCAAAACCTCAAGCGGAAGTGCAACAGCAAGAGCAATTTAATGAGCAAGCTTTTGAGGCTGATTACTACTTAAAAGAAAGTGAAAGCAATGTAACAAAGTCTTATCCAAAGTATTCAGAGGATAAAGAGCAGTTATTGCAAAAGTTCAGCGCCAACGGTGGCAATGAGCAGACATTCACTTACTTAAGTACTATTGCTTCACAGGCTAATATTGATATTGCAAAAGCTAACATTGCCTTAAATCGCAATAAAGATCTTTTCAACGCTTTGATTAATGCCGCGGGTACAGGTAATCAATTCGCAATCGCTGATGTTTTAAAGCAAGCAGCTAGCAAGGTTGATTTACGCACGACTAAAAAAGTTGACACTTTACCAACACCCGATATAAAGAACTCAGGGCCAATTGATAATCATGCGGCTGAACTTGAAAAGGCTCGAAATAAGTGGGTTGAAAGTAAGTCTTCAAAAGACTATCAAGCCTACAGAGCATTAAAGAAAAAGGTAACGAATAATGGCTAATTCATTTGCACATGACAAGATGTGTACGCTATGGGATGAGGTTGCAGACTCAACAGACTTATTCCGTACACTATCAAAAGATTTAGAAAAGTACGACATGGATACAGAAGCTAACATGGACAGAGCGGCTGACGCTTCTGCCAATGGTGTTGGTGATGGTAATTCAGACCGCGAGTATATCCCACAAGAGTACCGTTTCGAAACTAAAGACGGTATTGTTTCAAGTGATGCGGACTTTGAAGATATTGTTGATCGCATGATTCCGGTTAATCGTGCCAAGTCTAAGCGTATTTTAGCTCGAATTGATGCTAAGGGCTTGCGAGATCCGCAGCGCCGCTCTAAGGTGGCTCAAGGTTTTGCTAAAGATATTGCTAATGCAGTAGACATTGAATCTTATCAAACGATGATTGATCAAGCATCACTAATTCATACAACAGATGCGGACTTTAGTTGGCAAGATGGTATTGATGCAGAGCTTCTAATGCTTAACGCTGGTCTTAGTGCTTATGACCGCAAGTTATTCCTATCAAACCGTCACTACGGCAAGGTAGCTAAAGAGTTAGGTCAGTTCTCGCGTGAAATCTTCACTAATGATGCTGTTACACGTGCTCGCATTCCTGACTTGGCAACATTCCAAACTATGCGATCTGACTACTTGTTAACTCTTGATGCTTCTAGCGCTTCTGGTGTTACAGTTAATGGTAATCAGTCTCACACTGTTGCAACTTATGACGCTAATGGGTTTTACTTAGATAACCGCTATATGCAGTTAAACTTAACAGGTGCAACAATTGCCAATATGCCTGTAGGTACTAAGTTCACAATTGCTGGCGTAAACCAGGTTAACCCAGAAACTCGAACTGATAATGACGAGCTTCAAACGTTTACCGTTGTCACCGCTGGCAATGGCACAGTTACGGTTGCTCCTGCAATTGTTATTGATGGTCCATACCAAAACTGTAGCGCTCAAGCGGCTGACTCTGCGGCGGTTTCTGTTCTTAACATTGCAGCAAACAACCCATCGCTTTTCTATACTCCTGAATCTACTGTGCTTGTGCCAGGTCGCTTGCCTATTCCTCAAGATGCTGGCGGCGTTCAATCTGTTGACGCAACAAGTGATCAAGGTTTACCAATGCGCCTAAGCTACTGGTACGACCCGCACAACGAAGTGTTTAACATGAAAGCACTTGTTTATTTTGATGTTCAAGTTATCTACCCATGGATGCTTGGCGCAATCCTTGATAAGCAAGCTTAATGTTATTTAGGGCTGTTAATTCAGCCCTTTTACTTCTGAGGTTACTATGAAGCATATCTACAAGGCCAAAGGGCCATTCAAAAAGGGTAACAAAACATACGATATAAAGCCCGTTCACACGGACAGTGAGCCACCCAAAGGATGGTTTGAAACGCTAGAAGAAGCACTAAAGCCAGTCAAAAAGGTAAAAGCCGATGATAACTAAAGGTGATATAGTTAATCAGGCTTTTGAGTATTTGCGTATTAGTGGCCTGACAAATGAAGCAGCACCAAGAGACACGCAGCTTGCCTTGCGATCATTAGACTCAATGATGCTTGCATGGACTAATAAAGGTCTTAATCTAAGTTGGAATAAGTCTGATGACTTTACTGACCCAGACCCGCAAGAGGATAGTGGAATTTCTGATGCTGACTATGAAGCAATCTATGTAAATCTAGCAGTTAAGCTTGCACCTGCATTTGGTAAGCCGCCAACACAGCTAGATTCATTTGCTCGAGAGCTTTACGCGGGATTATTTAGCACTGAGCTGCCTACGCAGCAAAACAATACTTATATGCCGTTGGGAAGCGGAAACAGACACGGAGTTTGCGCGCCTGTATTCCAGCAAGCTAATGAACCTATCGACGTCGAGAATGACGGCAACATAACTATATAGCCCTATTCGGGCTTTTTCTTAATGTCGTATTTCTTCATTAAGCCGGAGACTAAGTAATAGCAGTTATGGTTTAAGTCATAACTATTATCCATGCCAGCATAAATCATTTTTTCAAGCTCTTTTGCTAGTTCTTCTTCTGGTGTTAGTGGTTTTTTGAGTTGGGAAAAGCTAACACTTATAACGTCCCAATCTGAGCTTGATTTTCTTTGTATTACCGCGTCACCGTCAAATGGTGATTTACACAAATAAATAAAATCCTCATCATTATAAATGCACTCGCATCCGCTATTTAGCCATCCTTTAGGCTTTATTTCTTCTTTAGTAAATATCTTTTTTGGCTCAACTTCTGGTAGAGAATCAATTACATCAGGCTCTTTAGGTGGTAGGGGTATTTTAACAAGCTTGTTTTCACTATTAGCAAAGCTATGGCTTGATATTTTTATTGTCATTTTTAAGTTGCTATCTATAACTATAAATTGCGACAATTCAAACTTGATTGATTTTGACCCATAACCCCACTCCCCGCCATTGCTTATTACAATATCTTGAACAAATCTACTGTGTTCTGCTGATTCAATCTCAACCTTTGTATCTGCCAAGTATTCGCGGGTTATGTTTGTGTCTTTCTCGTGATTGTCGCAAGAATCAGATTTATCCCATATACCTCTCTCAAATGAGAAATAGTTGCTTTTATCTAGGTATAGGTACTCTTTTCCGTCTGTTGCTCTATAAAATCCTGGGTATGTATTCATTTCACTCTCCTACTGTTGTTTAATCGGCTTAACTTGCCAGCAATCAACTGATGTAGAGTCTGTAGCGCTAACAACAACGCACTCAACGCCAGCTTTAGGTTGTATAACCTGTGTATGTAATGTTGCTGCATTAAAGAATCTTGTAAAGTACATAAATCCAAGGACAAGACCACACAAAGCCACAAATCCGATAACGCTATATATTAATGTTTCTTTTTTCATTTCACTCTCCTATTAAGTTACGCAAACAATACCACCCAACCAAAACACATCAAGATTATTTAGTTATATGCATATAGCTAAAAGTTATTTCACTATGCGCGCGTGAGGGGTTAGAGTGAGTGCAAATTGATTAGGAGATAGAAAGATGAGTAATAACAATATGAAAAATGCAGATATGCCAGCAATGCCAATGTTTAATCAAAACGGTGAGCCTATCCATCGTTCATGGTCAAGGGTAGGTGATGGATCTCTTTCAGGCCTAACAAAGCGCGAAATGCTCGCTAAAGATGCTGATGTTACAGACTTAATGGCAACTCTATGCGATGACACCATAAAGGGTTTAGCTGATGGTAAATTAAACTGGGATAGATTTACTGATAAAGCCAAAGCATATTTTACGGTTGAAGCAAAATTTAAAATGATCAAGGCCGATGCACTACTAGCAGAATTGGAGAAGTAACATGCAAATAATCAGATTAGAAGAAGCAAAAGAATACTGCGACAAGCACAATATAGAGCGTAATGAGTGGGTTCAAGATACGATTACCGCTCTAGAGTCTCAGGCTTTAAGCGCTATTCAGTATAGAAATAAAGACAACCATTTAGTTACCGTTGATTTATCTTACATACATTCTCACATGCAAAGTCTTAATGGTTTTGATGAGAATTTTCACTTGGCAATGATGACTTATGATATTGAGCATTTATCAAACCTGCAATACAGGCAAATTAGAAAAACCGTTGGCGAGCTTGCTGATGACTTCGAGATAGGCATTGCATGAAAATAGAAGGTAACGAACAATCACAGCGCTTTGATTTAATCTTGGCGCTGTTACAGAAAGAAGGTGAGCTTAGTTATCACGACAAGATTGCGCTGGATGAGAATATTAAGAAGTTAGAAATGTTTTTGTTTGGCTATGAACATGATACCCGTAGGCTTAAGAGAATAATTGGAAAGCAAGAGTCTGTAATAAAAAACTTTCAGCAACTTCCACTATCTATAGCTCAGGCTTTAGATATTCTAAATGCAACAGAATGAGGTAAAAATGAAAGACGGCAACAAATACCACCGTGAAATAATAGGTTTTTGCGGTACTAAAGTTGAGGTTGATATTTACCGAGTGTTAGACGCATATAAAACTGGAAGCGCAGCATTAGACCATGCAGCAAAGAAGGTGTTATGCACTGGAATTAGAGGCCATAAGGACTTTATTACTGACATTGACAATGCAATAGAGTCAATGCAAGAAGCTAAAGCGCTACACTTACAAAAGATGGAGATTGACAACCAGTAAATAAAAAACAATAATGAGTACAGATGACCAATCCTAACTTGCCTATTAGTTAAAATTATTCATCTTTACTACTCCA
>VTLG01010715.1_pt1 | contig 13799 bp, 10 predicted proteins | sample 4694571 | NCBI WGS metagenome assembly VTLG01 (sample SAMN12604809, study PRJNA352737) | marine metagenome | biome: ENVO:00000447; feature: ENVO:00000209|ENVO:00000569|ENVO:01000036; material: ENVO:00002151; isolation source: viral sequences binned using virsorter ...
TGGCCCGGGGCTGCCTTAAAGAAATCAAATTGCCACATTTATCATGTAACCTAGTGTCTCCCTAATAGTATCTTTAAGTTAACTTTAAGTTCCTATACACTTTCTTATCATAGTGCCGGGACTACACCGGTTTTTATCTTATAGAGGAGAGGGAATATAGACCTAATTCTCAATTATACCGACCCCTATAAATAGGGTTTTCTAATTATTACTAGGTAAGACCCCTCGTCCCTCTCCCTTTCCTTATCTGCCAATTTTTTCCTCGTCCTATAAAACAAGGGTTTTCTTTACTTCTCGTTTTATGACGGGGAGGAGAAGGGAATCGAAGGCACGAACTAGTGCTTCCTCTTTGTCCTCGTCATTTATGAGGTAGCTAAGGCCGGAGAGGGCAAGGCAAGCGTGGAATGCCTCGTGAAGTATCGTGTCGAGCTTCTCGTTATCACTAAGGTTTCCTCGTATTGTTATAATTTTCTTATCAACGTCGACAGTGCCGAAATCTTCTAGGTTTTTCTTATAGACGATGCGGTATTTTTGTCCACCTATAGTGATTTGCCGGGGGTTATAAGATGACGTGTTCATCGCTCCAGTTTTTAACGCCGAGTGCTATCGCTTGGCTTAGGGTGCTTTCTTGATCTGCGAAGGTTATCCAATCCTGCCACGAAGTGCCAAAGAAAGGTTCCGTGATTATCGCCGGCATTGTTGTTTTTCTTAGGAAGGTGCCGCCTCTATCTCCTTTTTTTCTACTTTTGATGCCCCGGTTTTTTATTAGGGGGAAGTACCGTTGGCATCCCCGGAGTACATATTCTGCTAGGCTCATACCGATCCTTGAGGTATTCCAGTAGAGCATTTCCATTCCTTCGGCTTTTGGGTTATCTGAGGCGTTGAAGTGCAATTCGATGGCTATGGAGGCTTCTTGTTCTTTTAAATATTTAACGAGCCAGTTCATAGCTGAGACGTAAGATCCGTAGGTTCCGCCGTATTGGTCGACAATAAAAGAGGTGATGCCGTATTCTTGGAGGTCACTTTTAAGATATTCTGCAACCCTTTTATTATAGGTCCATTCGTTGATTCCTCCGCATGATACGGCACCGGTATCTCCTTCTCTGCTATGTCCCACGCAAATAGCTACATTAAGTTTATCCCGGGGGATGCTATTGGTGGGGAAGGGGATGGCTTTGGGTCTTTCTTGTTCCCTTTCGATTTCCTGTAGAGATTCTATAGCTTTACTGATGTGTTCCTGTGCTTTAAATAGGTCTTCCTTTATTTGCTTCATATTTACCTTTAAAAATCGTTGTTGTTAAAAATTAGTACAAGTTACCTAAAGTTACCTCCGAGCAATCCTCAGCGATCCTCAGAGCCAATTGGGGCTATTGCGGTGGTGTTCTTTGTTTCCAAAGTAGGTGTCGGCGAGTTTCTTGAGTTCCTCGTCCATTAATTCTTCCTTCCGGCTCTTTATCTTATTCTCGGCATCTTGAGCCATTTGTTCGGTCCAGTAAGCCACGGCGATTGCTAGGGCATCCAACCGGTCATCTTGGGTTATTGCTCCTCGATCCCGGGTAATCCGAGAGAGTTGGTAGATCAATTGATACTTTAGTTGGGATTCCAGTGGGTAGTTCTGGGCTGAGTTAAAGTCTTCTCGGATAACATCCGGGGAGACCACTAGTTTATGTTGACTCATCACCGGTTCGAGGGTGTCTATTATTCTCTTCTCTTTTTGTATGCTGTGCCGGACTTCCTCGACGGAACAAGGGTGTACTTTGTGGAGGAAGGGTTTGAAGAGTTCCGAGAACATACCATCCCCGAAGTTACTCTCGACGATGATGTAGTTAACTTTATGAGCTTTTGCTTTGAGTGCTAACTTCTTTAAAACTTCATCGCCGTATCCTCCTTGCATACCCCCGGCATCTGGAACGTAGAGGAAACCATTAAGCATCTTTACAACTGCCCAAGAGGTTTCGTCCCTGCCTCTTCCCGAGGGATCTATGGACATCACCGAGCCTGTAAACTCGACCATATCGCCGACCTGTTTCATGGGTCTGTAGAAGCGATCTCCGGTGAACCCTACGTTGGGAACATCCCCACCCCATATAAGTTCCGGAGACTGTGCCCAGACAACCTTCTCAGGAGCTACCTCGTTATCTATGTCCATGACTACGAGGTCATTAACTTTAAGAGGGAACCTATCAACATCGGACAACCGGGAGTCCAACATGAACTGCATGGCGAACCCTGCTTTACCGTAGCTAATCTCTCGTTCCGCTAGGTCAATCTCACTAAACCTCGTAGGCTCTGTGGATTTATCTTTTTTGTCTTCCGCTACGCAAAGAGGGCTAACACTTCCGTAGTACGTCTTCTCGTTCTTTTTTGGTGTTATGTATTTGCACGGCCAGATGCTCGCTGTATAATCACGTTCGATCAATTTGTTATACAGTGAATCTTCGCACTGTGGCGTACCGAGAAAAACAATCTTGCTTTCCTTGTCTGGTTTTAGGATTGATTCAAATTCCTTAACTTGCTCGGCAAGCTTGTCTCTCATCCCTTGCGTAGCGGAGTTGTTGGGAACCTCCACATCATCCGCAACAATGATATCAGCCCGGCTACCGGTTAGTTGGGAGGTGATACCCAGTGACTTGACACTCGGGGCATGGGAAGCCGGAGCCGGACCAACATCAAAACTTATCTTTGAAAATCGTTGTTTATCGTTTGGAATTAAGTGTGCCAGAATAGGCATCTCGTGGATCAAACGAAGAGTGAATGTACTGAAATCATCGGCTCTTGTTTTACTCGCCGAGCAGACGAGAATATTTTTTGAGGGATCTAAAAATAACTGGTGGACTACATACGCCGAGCAAATCCAAGATTTACCCACTCCCCGGAAGCCTTGGATGACGGCTCTTCGAGGTCCGTTCTGCATCCACTCTGCAATCTCGTATTGTATCGGGGTGGGGTCCGGTAAATTAAGATGCTTCCAGACAAGATATAAGAAGTTCCGGAAGTCTTTAAGTTCTTCAGGAACAGTCTGTTTAGAAGACATTTTACGTTTATTCTATGTTATTGAATAGCTTCTTTAGTTGGCTCGTCTTCCTCGTCTTTGAAGGGAAGAATACTAACGAGATCCTGTAATTTATCGTCTTGTTTTAGTGATGTGTGAATGCTGTTATCTTTGAGATATTGCCGGGCTGCATTCAAAAGAGAAGGCTCGGCATCTCCTTCTTTTATCCGTGAGATAAACTCCTCTGTCAATAACTCTTGTAACAGATAGAACTTATCTTCCATTTCTTGTTTGTTGCTGCTCATGTAGTTATTTACCTTTTTTACGTATTTCTGATATTATCTTTAGCACCATGTAAATGAGTGTTGCTAAGCCTACAAGTACCGCAAGAATCTCGTTTACGTCATTCAAAGTGATATTTGCGAGTAGTCCTAAAACTCCAACCGCAGGAGTCGTAAATTGATTGTTCATTTCTATTATGAAGTTATATAAGTTCCACTAAAGAAAACTTCTGAAGATGTTCCATCTAAATAGCTATAATAAAGAGGTAAGTAGCCGTCATTTTGAGAGTCTCCATAAAATTCTATTTTACTTGATGTAGAAACAAAACAATTTCCATATCGGCTATCTGCATCCACATTCCTCCACATAGCTGTACCTGCAACCATTCCGATAGCAGGAGCATAAGGCAACCCTGTTAGTTTAAGTTGCGAAGCTGTAGTAGTATCACTAAAGTTGTTTGCGTGTCCTGTAAAATGAACAAGCCTTCCTATCTTTGTAAAGGTGACAAGCGATGATGTTGAGCTTAGTGTTCCATTTTCAACTCCAACAGTCCAAGTTCCTTCTCTATAAAAATGAGTAGCAACAGTTCCCGAAGGAATAACAACAGTTCCAGTGGCAGTCAGGTTATTAACATTAGTAGTTCCATTAGCTGTTACCGTTCCGCTAGCGGTTAAGTTAGTAACGCTAGTAGTTCCTTGTAACGTTAAGTTGTTGGTACTTGTGGTCCCAACCACTGCGGCATCTTCTTGAACTTCTTGAGCAACGAACAACCCTTGTTTGTAAGCTGTGTCGAGATCACTCTCGGTTAGCCTTGCACCATCTACAAAGTCTACTAAAGCGTCTGAAGTTGTTTGCCTGTAAATCCTAACTTTACTTATTGAACTAATAGTAGAGGGAACTTGTGATAGTGTTACTGTTTTAGCCGTTGCATCTCTTGAGCTAATAGTAAACTGCTGCTTGCTGCCATCAGATTTTATTGCAAGAGCTTTTATGTCGTTTGCGTTTAAAACGTCTATTAGGCTATAGCTAAATACAGCTTGTTGTAGTTCGTTAATATTTGATCCCCCTGTTGAATATTCCACGTATGAATTTGCCATGATAATGATTGGTTGGTTTTGTTGTTAATATTTTTAAAATGGTTTTACCTTTCTTATTACTTGTCCGGCTTTATCTCCTTTTTTGAGAACTTCTAGCAAAGTCTCGCCGTCTTTATTTATGAAAGAATTTTTAAACGATTTACTTTCATTAAGTATCTCTTCTTGCACCTCGTCATAAAAAGTATCTATAAGGCTGTTAAGTTCTTCCAAAGCTAAGTTTGTTTGTTTCCCGGTTTCGTCTAATGAAATAGCCCCATTATTAAACTCTCTTCGCCATCTCTTGCTTTTTATTAATTTGTTTACAGATTTCTCGAGTTTAGTTTTCATCAACCTGTTTCCAAATTCATTTAGAAGATTGCGGCGTGTTTTTCTACTTCTAAAATCAAGCATCTTAATGTTTAGAAATCTTTCCCTCGTTTTCAATCCGAGAATATTATTTACGTCTAAAGACTGAACGTCAGCAAAATCAGTTATTTCTACTTTTTTATCTGGAGCGTATCTTATTGTATTTTGTAAAATTGTTTTATTATGCTTCAAGGGTCTTCCTAAAACATCTCTTTTATAATTTACCGGAGAAGCTCCTAAAGCATCATACACTAGTAATTCTTGGAAAGGTGCTTTTCTAAAGTCGGGTATGTAGCCCTCCGGATTTGTAAGAACCTTTACAACTTTATCAATCTCGCCGGGTGTCATAGCATAACTACCAAGTAACCGGGACCAAGCTCTTCTAGCTTGTTCTACTTGTGCCTCATCTGTGGGGTCTTCTGGGCTTAAAGCTGATAAGTCTTTTAAACCAGAATTAAAAGGTAGTTCTTTTTGGATCATAGAAATAATACTTCCAAGAAAAGTTCCAAAACCTTGGTCTTTTTCTAAGAACTCTTGATCTCGTAGGTTTCGGTGATAACCAAAATCAGAAGCTATAGCTAAAGGCATCATTAAAGGTGCGGCGGCTCTATAAGGAATGCCGAAAGCTGTAAAAGGTTTTATACCTCGTTTCTCTAGTATGTCTCTTTGCTCTTTGCTTAGAAAAGCCATTGAACCAGTCACTAAAGGGTTGCCATCTTCATCTGTCATCATTCCACCAACAACCCCCATCATTATAAAGCCGGAACCCATCATTCCATCGGCTAATATTTCCTCGTTAAATTCTGTTTTTCTGTATTCGAGTTTTTCTATCCTATCTTTTATTTTAAGAATTTCTTCGTCTATCTCTTTTGTGGCTGTAGCTACAAGATCTTTATTAGCTTCTTTAGCCATAAAGTTCTTTTTGATGTCCTCGTTATCTTTAATTTTTTTGTTTAGCTTTTTAATTTGCTTTACATAGGGATTATCAAAAACTTTGTAATAAGCCGGAAGTAAAGGTCCGGTACTTATCCTAGCTCCTCTAACAACACTTCTAATAGTAACATCTACGAAAGGGACAAATATTCTTACTATAGCGTTAAACTCCGGATATCTACCGAGAGTGTGTTGAATTTTTTGCGTCAACTTTTCCATCATTGACATATAGACATCTCCAATATCATCCCCGGTAGAGGAATAAAACATTTCTTGCCTACCAAAATTAACGGCTGAAATGAAGTCATCTGTTTCTTGTACTATATCAATGCCGTCTGCGTTCTTCTTCCAAGCTGTTTCTAATAGTTCCTTTTCTATATCTACTACGGTTTTTTTAGGGTCTGGCTCAAAGTGATCTTGAAGGATTGCTTTTTTCCTAGCTACGCTAGTTGTTATTTGTCTGTATAACTGTCTTCTAAAAGCTTCGTCTACTGCTATGATTCCTCTTATTGGTCCTGTCAGTAAGATATTAGCTATTTTTCCTATTGTTAAAGCGTCATCAAAAAAGTCTAAAAGGTTTCTTTTTGCTCCTGCACGTCTCCCGGCATTGACTCGAGTTTGTCTAAAATTTCTTGCTGATCCAGTAGGTGTAGAAGAAATAGTACCGCCGTCGTTAATTAGCCTTGTGCCTTGTCTTGGGTCAGTTACCGATTGCATTCTTTTAGCCGACAGCCAAGCAGACTTGAACATTCCTTTAGCATCCGAGAAAACTGCAAAAGCAGAAGCTAAATCTCCGACATATAACTTAGAGGAAAGATTAAGCCCTTTTCTGTCTTTTAAAAAGTTCTTTAAGAAAGTTGTATGTGGTTTTACAAACTGTTTACTAATTCCGTATATACCAGTAGGCACACCGGCGATTGCCGAAGCTGTAGAAAGTAAAGACAGTTGTCTACTTGAAGTAATCGTAGCTAAAAGCCGTCGTGCTGATCCTAATCCTACATCCATTTGATTATAAATGTAGTTCTCTAATCTTGCATAAAACTCAAACTCCTCGGTATCTTTAAGTTGCTTTTCGGCTTTGGCAGCTTGTTTACGAAGACGAGATTTAGCTTCCTCAATTTTCTTTTTTAGCTTTGAGCTTTTTGCTTCAGCTTGTTGTTTTGTTAAAAGTTCTTTCTTAACTCTTTGTTCTACTTCAAGTTTCTTAAACTCTTCCGGCGATAGCTTTAAGATGTCCTCAAGTTCCTTCTCGAGTTTTACAATAGCTTTAATTTCTTTATCGGCTTGCTTGTAAAATTTTATTTGTTCTTTTAAAACTCTTTCCCTTGGACCAATAGCTCTTGAAATAGTACGAGGCTCACTAGTATCTACTCGCTTGGTTCTTAACTCTTCTAATTCTTTTTCAAGCTTTTCTATTGTAGACTTGTTGTCCGTCTTGTTAAGCTTTTGAATCTTTGGTTCTTTGCTTTTCTTTTTAACGGCCCTTGCAATATCCTCGTTGACTTTTCTTATTTGTTCTATGTTTACATCGAGGTCATCAAATATCTTTTTAAAGGTGTCTCCTGTTACTCCTTCGAAAGTAGGAGTGTTTAACTTGGTATCTATAGCAAACAATAAATCATCTAAGGCTTCTTTTCTTTTTGTAGCTGCTGCTGAGTCTATAGCGTAATTATAAAACTCACCTCGTCTTTTTGAACTAGCTTGAAGGTTTCTTCCCGAAGCTGCATCGATAGGAGCTATAACTGTCTCGTAAAGCTCTGCTTGATTAACAAGGATTTGCTTCATCTTCTTTAAAGGAATCTCGGTGCTTTCTCCGGCTTTTTCTTTGTTTATAAAATCAGCCAGTTCGTTATTAAGTTCTTCGTCTAACTCTTCTGCTAAATCCGTAGCGTCACTTTTAAGACGAGGTTCAACAACAGGCTTTCTAGATTGCCTACCTTCCTCAAGAGCTTTTGTTTCCTCTTGTGACATTTTCAATCTACGCTCTTGAAGATCTTTTATATCATCTAGTATAAATGGTTTTTCTTCGGGAGTAATTTTTGGAGCTATTTTAGTTTCAACTTTATCCTCAAAAGTTTTCTTAGACTTTCCAGTTTCTATCTTTTGTGCTACCTCGTCTTCCTTCTTGTATAAAGTAGAAGCATCATCAACGATATCATAAGCTTTTTGAGTATCGTCTATTCTAGTTTTAAGCTTTTTAATTTTTGATTTTTTAAATAGAACAAAGTCATCCGTAGCTTCTAATTCTTTTAATTGCGTTCTAAGATTAACCAGTTCTTTAGCTATGCTTTTCTTGGCGTTGTCCGTTACCTCGGTTCTTTGTCTTCTTCCCCACCATCCAGATTTGGCCCAAACCCCTAGAATGCTATTGAAAGTTCCGCCGAAACCTCCGGCAAACAAATACTCGTAAGTGTCTCGGTTTTCTCTTTCATTGAGAGCTATTTGTAATTCTTGTCTTACATGAGTCTCGGCAATACCGAGCGAAGCTCCACTAGCAAAACTCTTAACTCCATTAATAGTTAAGTAAGCTCCTTTTTTATAAGCACCAAAATCACCGGCTGTTTGTCCGGTAAGTTTAAGAAGTTGTTTGTCTGTGCCGGATCTCCGCATATTAGCGAGCATTTGTGCCCCGGGAGGAACGAGTCCTCCAAATATACTAGTAGCTATAAGTTCTCCCGAGGATATTTCATCTTGTAACCCATAAGCTTTTCTTATTTGTTGCCCGGCTAAATTACTTGCCCCCCAAATCAAACCGGTAGAAAATGCGTAAGTACCCAAACCTGTTAATGTAGATACAGGCTCTAGTGCTTGAGGACCGGCAAATCCTAACAAACTGGCGGTTCTAGCTGTCTTAGTTACTCTAATGAGTTTATTAAATTTATTAGCTTTGTGTGCTTTATCTACAGCGTAAGTTCCTCCTATTCCTCCGATAAGTTCCACCCCTATAGAAGCTATGTTAGCGGTGTGATTAGCTCCATCTTTTTCTATTTGTTTTAATCCAGATAAATACTCAATAACCTCGGGGCTTACATTTGGATTTTCTTGTTTATCTTCTTCAACTTGGTTTTGTTGTGTAGCTAATCTTCTAGCTTTTATTTCTTCAAAGGATAACGGCATTATTATTTAACTGGTAAGAGTTCCATTTGAACATTGTAAAAATTACTTATGAAGACGGACTCGTCGGATGTGTCAAATATTCCGAGGTCTGCCATTACTTTTAACTTTTTATTATCTTCTGGGGAAAGGTCTGGGTTTTCTTTTGTGGCTTCCTCCATAACATTTGTAAATTCTTTCATAGCCTTGTTTAGTTTAGCCTCACTTTCAAAAAGGCTAACTTCATTCCACCATAACGATGTTGTTTCAAAGTCTTCTATAAATGTAGGATTATTAAAATCTATTTCTTTATAACCATAAAATTTCTGTAAAAGTTCTAAAGCTTCAGTGTTTTCTTCCTTACGTGCTTTCTTAAAGTCTTCTTCAATAACTTTTCTAGTGCTGTTTTCGGTAAGAGGAGAAACACCGCTTTCCACATCAAGTGCATATTTACGAGATAATGCTTTGTAATCTTTAAATTTACGATTATCTGGAAAGTTAAAACCAAAAGTAGTAGGAGTTTCCGGATCTCTAAATAAAGGTATAGCTCCCTCCGTATAGAAGGGACTTTTATCTGCCTCTTCTAAATTAAATTCAGATCTTCTTTTTATACGTTCGCCTGTTATTTCTTCTTCACTTGTTGCTGCGTCGAATCCCTGAGATGGCACATCTTCATTTAATCGTACTTGCATAGCTGTAGCCGCATTCCTTAAAAATTGCATTTCGAAATCTACAAGATCTCTAGCTTGCTCTAAAAGTATCTCGTCTTTATTAGGAGTTGCTTCGTTTAATTGCTCTTTAGCGAATTCCTTTAAGTCCCTTTTTACTTTATTAATAGCGTCCATTTTTTCGACGTTTAGTCTTCCTAAAGTATAGTAAGGAGGAGTAGAAGAAGTACCCTTAAACACTCCTTTTAATGTAGGGTCTTTGCTTACTTCCTCTATCTTTTGCTGAACAAAGTTGCCAATAGCGGCATCTCTCGGCATAAACTCATTAAACTTTGTAGATTCCCTGTACTCTTCTAAAACTCCTATTGTTGGGTCTAAAGTTGGATAAGAAGAATTTCTCATAAAGTCTTCGGCATCTTTAGAAGGGTTATTCTCAAAGTAATCCCTAGCTGAAAGTCTAAGTTGTTGCTTATCTGTTAAAGACAACCCAATGTAAACTTCCGGTGCTGCTTTATTTATTTCTCTTCTTTGTGTGCTAATATCGCCCAAAGATTGATTAACAATAGCTCTAGTTTGTGAGTCTAAATCCTGTGCTAAAATATAAGTGATAGCTTTATCATAGTTTTCTTGTGGATTGCCGGACTCTAAAACCATGTCCGTCAGGTCTTTTATTTTTATTCCTGCTTCAGTTAAACCTCCTTTAGAATCTAGGGATCGAAAAGCTTCTCTTAAATAAGAAAAAGCCATTCCTTCATTATTTTTTGGAAGCTTTCCTTTTTCTTGGGTTTTCTTTAAAACTTCAAAAAACTTTCCTGCCGGACCTGTAAAATTACCTACACGTTGTGCCAAAGAAAATTCATCGTCTTCATCTTCCGCTTCTTGTATTTTACTTATCTTTTTACGTGCTTCGCCCATAGCAATGCGAGCTTCCATACTACCAAAAACTTGTCTTCCGTTTATGTTTAGTTTCTTAGCTTGCGATATCATACCGAGTGCTGTGTCAATATCGGTTGCCATTGCTAGGTTTAATCCTTGTATAAAAGTGCTATTAAATACTCTATTTATTTCTTCTTTTGTGTAGCCGTCTGCTGTGTATGCTTTTTGCATACGAGAAAAGTATCCTTTTAAATTTTCTGTGCTTTCTCCTACAACTACATCACTAAATTCATTTAACCTTGTTTCTTCATTAGCAGCCCTCATGTAAGCTTGCTGCTTCTTTTCGTATCCCTTCGTAGCACCGGTAAGCACCCGAGTGGATAGCTCACTTCCAAGTAAGTTCTTTACTCGAGAGCCGAAAGCATTTCCTTCAAAATACTGCCCTATCTCCTGATCTAAAGAATTAACTTGTTCTTGTACATAAGATTGCACTTGTTCGATAGGCGTAGAGTTCCTTATAAATTCGTCGAGCTTTGTTTCTAAGTTGTTTTCTAGTTCCGCATACTTCTGTACCCCGGTAGTATCGAACCATCTCTTAGCGGCTATCTGGTGAAATGCTTTTTGGAATCCTAGTTTACCTAAAGCTCCTCCGGTGGGTGCCGGGATTCTACCTTCAATAATGTCGTTTATTTCTTGACTAGAAAGTTTCTCGGCAGCATCTTTCCCTCGTTGCATATTGATGTTACTCGTTTGCCCGAGGATGTTACTAAACTGTGCTAGAGATCTTGATAGTCTCATAGCAGAGTTATCTTTGAGAACACCGGGAACTACTGCTTGATTAGTTCCGCCGACTGCCTGTATTGAAGGAGTTGCCGAAACTTTCCCAAGATTTAAATTTACTTGTCTTCTTTCTGCCATTGTGCTTATTCAAAAAGTCCTGAGTTGTATAGAACGCCGTAATTACTTAAACCTGTTTGTAGTCCTTGTGTGACTGTCCCGAGGTAATCCGGTTGTGCTATTGGTTGATTAATTCGAAGCATATTCCGACTGAATCCGAGTCCTGCTTCTCGTAAAGCAAGTTGCCTGTTTACATCAGTTAGTTGTGCTTGTCGTTGTACTGAAAATTCATATTCTGCCTGTTGTCTTGACAGATCACCGAGCAAAGCGTCGACACTAAGACCACTGACCCCGGCTTCTCCTGCGGCAGTTCTAGCAGTAGCCCGAGCCTCCATAGCTCTCCTAGTTGACTCCTCGATGTTTTGAGATCTGGCTATTGCCTCTTGCTGTTGTTGGGTTCTCATTGCTGAGACTTCTGCAAGATAGCGTTGTCGTTCTTGTCTCGAAGCGATTGCTTGAGCTTCTCGTTGGGCACTTGCTTGTTGGCTTTGTCCTATGAGTGACGAGGCGGTACTAGCTGCTCCGATGATTGATGAGGCAATTAATGGGCTACACATATTTTTCGTCGATTACGTCTTTGTTAATTAAAATAAATTGATAAAATGGTTCTCCTTTTATAGAGAGTTGTTGGGTAAAACTTGCACCTACCCACTCGAGCCATCGAACAGCTTTACGATTGTAACAATGCACAATGTTTCCTGCTGCTCCTCCGGTAATTTTTAAAAGTTCTCTTATCCAAGTTTTAGAGTGTTCTACAATATCTCTTCTCGCTACCTTGGGAAAATCCTCGGTTCCTAATAGCCATATATAAGGCATCTCCTCGTCTTCTCCTATACCAAACATAGCAAGAGGCTTCTTGTCTTTGTCGGTCACTGTGAGAGTTACCCGGTCATGCTCGAAACATAACATAAGGGCTTCTATTGGTTTGTAACCTAAAGCCATGCACTCGACCTTATCAATACTCCGTAGCTTATCTGCAAGATAGTCGGCGTGGTCTGGATGTGCATCGATGATATCTATGTTTTTATATTTGACTATGGTTCGATCAAACACGTTTACTACGGGAATGGATAAATGATTCAAACTCGGCAGACTGGAAGTTTCCCGGTAATGCCGAGTCATTTATTATTTTTATTTTGGTATCTTTAGCTGCCGACATTATAGGAAACGAGAAAGATCCGGATTCAATCGGTAGAGTTCCGATAGTTGTAGATCCTATTATATTACTCGTGAAAGTGTTAGTGTAAGTTTGACGAGCTTTCGGTGTTACCTCTACTTTAAACGAGGCGGTATCATCAAAGAATATTGTACCGCCTTTAAGGAAGTGTCTTTGATATCCCGAGGGGCTTGTGTTTCTGTTTGCTCGTTGCTTAAAGAGTTGCTCCGAGAAAGTGTAAGACATTTGATATTTAATTCCGACCCACACCGGGACATTGTGGTAAGAAGTATTTACCGTAACTATATTACCGTTGACGGTGGAAGGTATTAAAGCTCCTGCCTTGGTTCCTGTGGTTGCATCTTCTCTTGTATATACTTGTATTTCGTCGGTGCTTTCCGGCGTAAATGAAAGTGTTATCTGACCGTTCGATATTGTGGCTTGTTGTCTTAAATCGAGGTAAGTATTAAATAATGTATTATCATCTAACAACTTTTCTTCCATCGGCATTTTAAGCAACTCGGTCTTGTTGTTTTTTGTTGCGACAATATAAAGGTCACTATCTACAAACTCTATTCCTCGTATATTAAATGGAAATGTAAATTTACTCCAACTAGATAAAACTTTTTGATTACCTTCCCAATAGTATTTATAGATATACATATCTTTAGTATTCGAGGAACTAACAAGACATATAATATTCTCCGCCGTGGACCCTGCAATATCTAAGATGTTTGCCGGGATATACTGAGGAACGTGAGAAGTCACCTCTGCGGAATCATAGTTGTCCGTAGAAGCATTTACAGTAAACTCTCGAAGACCTGTGAAATTACCTCGAGTGAAGGGAAAATATAAATAGCTACCGAGTTCAAGAGGTGTTGTGCTTGTATCGCTGTCATAGTTAGTAATAGGAGTTACCGAGACAGTCTTAGGGGTCAACAACTCTCCTCCACGCAGTACAAATTGTCCTCGTTCTGCGAAGAGTATAAGGTTCTCTTGAAAGCCGACCGCCGAGGAAAGTGTAGTAACTCGTTTACTGGCCACGTTAACATCTATCGGATCAGAGTCGAGAAGAGATCTTACAGTAGTCCTAAAGAAATTAAAGTATTCTCCGGCTTCTGACATAATTATACTACCTTCCGAAAGGAATCCTAGTCTGTTCTTAAAGAAGAACATATTAGAAATCTTACGATCCCCGGTTGTTGCCGTACCGCTAAAGAACGAGGGAAAAGGATTACTGTCAGAATCTCCTACCTGTTTTGTACTCCATGTTGCAGCCTGAAAATCAAACACATCTTCCTCTAAGTTTACGAGTTTGTAAGGAAGAGTTGCGTTATCTAATTCTATAAACTCATCAAAGCCTACATCTTCAACCCAACCTCCATTTGATATTTCTGAACCGCCGGAATCTGTTTCAAACTTTACGTAGAAATCATCTTCGTTATCCTCGGCACTTCCTC
>VTLG01014245.1_pt1 | contig 13797 bp, 13 predicted proteins | sample 4694571 | NCBI WGS metagenome assembly VTLG01 (sample SAMN12604809, study PRJNA352737) | marine metagenome | biome: ENVO:00000447; feature: ENVO:00000209|ENVO:00000569|ENVO:01000036; material: ENVO:00002151; isolation source: viral sequences binned using virsorter ...
GAACGATTTTTTAAACAATTTTAAAGAGCTGTGGCCTTATTTGGTCTACAGCTCTTTTTTTATTATATACAATAATATGGAAAACACATTAATAATAGGAGCAGGAGTCGCAGGAGTAAATGCGGCTACAAAATTAGTTGATAACAATTATAAAGGTAATATTACTATAATTGATATGGGTAATGATCCTTTTAACCGTAAACCTGAAGAAGTAATGACAGGTTTTATGGGTGCTGGTGGATGGTCAGATGGTAAATTAACTTATCATACATCTATAGGAGGTCATATGTCTAAATACTGTGGTGATGAAAAAGCTATGGAATTAATGGATCAAGTTATTGATAATTTTAGAAGATTCCATCCTAAACCTGAAGTAATTCAATGTTCACACCCCGTAGAAGAACCAGAATTTATTAAGCCTTATTTTGGTTTGCGCTTATTCCCTGTATGGCATATAGGAACCGATTATCTACATGAAATTGGCAAGAATTGGTACACATATTTAACCGATAATGGTGTTAATTTTAAATGGAAAGAAAAAGTAACGAATATTGATTTTGATAAACAGGAAGTTTATACAGACATTTCACAATTTAATTATGATAGACTTATTTTTGGTGTAGGTAAATCAGGAATTGATTTTGGAAAGCAATTAGCTGAAAAATATGAATTACCAACAGAACCAAAACCAGTACAAATAGGAGTTAGATTTGAAGCACCACAACATCATTTTCAAAAATTAATTAATATATCATATGATTTTAAATTGTATAGAAAATTTGATGATGTAAGTTTAAGATCATTTTGTACAAATAATAATGCTGCTTATGTTGCTGTAGAAGAAACTTATGGTGATCATTCTTATAATGGTCATGCTAAAAAAGATGAAGCATATAGAAACAATATGACTAATTTTGGTATATTAATGGAAATTAGAGGTATAGATAAACCATTTGATTGGTCAAGAGAAGCAGTTAAAAAATTACAAGTAAATGGAACTGGTACATATTATTCACCTAGTAATAGAATACCTTCTAAAACATCAGAAGGTAATTTAGTTAGATGTGTAGTAGTAGAAAACACAGAACCTTTATTTGATGCATTAGGAGAACATGGTAATCATATAATAGATTTTATTAAAGATATGACAAAAGTATTCCCAACATTAAAGGATGATTGGGGCATTTATATGCCTGAAGTAAAATATTTATCACCTGAACCTTTAGTTAATTACGAGAATTTAAGTCTTACTAGGTTTCCTAATGTTTATTTTGTAGGTGATGCATTATCAGCAAGAGGTATTACAGTATCAGGAGCTCAAGGTACATATGTAGCTGAAAGTATATTAAATTAAATTAAATAAAAATTATGAAAGAATTTGGAGACGTAGAAGTAGAAGGTTTTAAAAGAACTGGAGGTAAAAAGAAATTTAGAACAAGAAAATTAATTAAAATTGAAGAAGATGGTTCTAAAACAACAGCTTATACTTTAGAAATTAATGGAGAAAATAAACTTCATAATTGGAAAGGGCCAGCATTAATTAATGAAGAACAAAAATTAAAAGAATATTACTTAAATGGTATTATATACGATTTTGAAATGTGGAAAGAAATTAAAAAATCAGGAGAAGGACTACCATGGTATAAACAATCAGGAAATACAATAAAAACAGCAAGATTTTAATATGAAAATAGGTTTATGTGGAACAATGAGTGTAGGTAAAACTACATTAGTAAATGCATTAAAAAAAGAATCTACATTTAAAGAATATAAATTTGCTACAGAACGTAGTAAATATTTAAATTCATTAGGGATACCTTTAAATACAGATTCAACATTTAAAGGACAACTTGTATTTGCAGCTGAAAGATCAGCTGAATTAATGCAAGAAAAAATGATAACAGATAGAACTATAGTTGATGTTATGGCTTTTTGTGCTTTATCTAAAGCTATGAGTATAGCAGAAAAAAATTCTTTAAAAGATACATTATGGCATCTTATAAGAGAATATGATATTATTTTTTATATAGATGATCTTTCTATACCTATAGAAGATAATGGTGTTAGAGAAACAAATAAAGATTATAGAATATCTATTGATAGTAAAATAAAAGAAATAATAACAGAATATAGAGATCAATGTAAAGTAGTAAATATATCTGGTACTACAAAAGATAGAGTTAATCAAATAAAATCGGTTTTAGATAATATGTATTAATATATGTCTCAACAAAATATCAAACAAATAATAAAACAAGAATACCTTAAATGTATTAAGGATCCAGTATATTTTATGAAAAAATATTGTTGGATTCAACATCCTACAAGAGGTCGTATTCAATTTAATTTATTTCCTTTTCAGGAAGGAACTCTCAATTTATTAAATAAAAATGATAGAAGCATAATACTTAAATCTAGACAATTAGGTATTTCTACATTATCTGCAGGTATAGCTTTACATATGATGATTTTTCAAAAAGATAAAAATATTCTAGTAATAGCAACTAAACAAGATACTGCTAAAAACTTAGTAACAAAGGTAAAATTTATGTATGAAAATTTACCTTCTTGGTTAAAGTTAGGTTTTATTGAAAATAATAAATTAGCCCTTCGACTTAAAAATGGTTCTCAAATTAAAGCAGTATCTGCAGCAAGTGATGCTGGTAGATCAGAAGCTATTTCTTTACTAATAATAGATGAAGCTGCGTTTATTGAAGAAAATAGAATAGAAGAAATTTGGGGTTCATCACAACAAACACTAGCAACAGGTGGTAAAAGTATAATATTATCTACTCCTAATGGTACTGGTAACTTTTTTCATAGAATGTGGGTTAAAGCAGAAGAAGGAGTAAATGGGTTTACTCCTATAAAATTACCTTGGACTGTTCACCCTGAAAGAAATGAAGAATGGAGAAAAAGACAAGATGATGAATTAGGGATAAGAATGGCAGCACAAGAATGTGATTGTGATTTTACAACTTCAGGTAATATAGTATTTGATCCTGAATTACTAAATTATTATGATCAAACTTTTATAAAAGATCCCTTAGAAAAAAGAGGAATAGAAGGAGGATTACATATTTGGGAATATCCTGATTATACAAGAAAATATGTAATAGCAGCAGATGTATCTAGGGGTGATTCTATGGATTATTCAGCTTTTCATATTATTGATATAGATGAATGTAAACAAATAGGAGAATTTAAAGGTCAAATAGGTACAAAAGAATATGGACATATGTTAGTAGCTATAGCTACTGAATATAATAATGCTTTATTAGTTATAGAAAATGCAAATATAGGTTGGAATACTATTCAAGTAGTAATAGATAAAGGATATAATAATCTATATTATTCACCTAAAGGTGAAGCAACAACAAGTGCAGAAGCTTTTTTAGCTAAAGGATATGATATAACAGATACATCAAAAATGGTACCTGGATTTACAATGTCTATGAAAACAAGACCTTTAACTATAGGTAAATTAGATGCTTATATGAGAGAAAAATCACTTATAATTCAAGGAAAAAGAACAATGGAAGAATTACGCACTTTTATTTGGAAAAATGGAAGAGCAGAAGCACAATCAGGTTATAATGATGACCTAATCATGTCTTTAGCAACAGCTTGTTATGTTAGAGATACAGCATTGAAATTTGCTCAACAAGGAATAGATTTAACTAGAGCAACATTACAAAACTGGAGTAAAAGTGCACCTGCTATTTATAATAGTGGAAAAATAAATAAAAAATCAGCAGGTTGGACACAAGATTTAGGAAAAAAAGGAGGACAACAAGATTTGACTTGGCTTCTCGATTAATATGTATTAAAAAACAATAAAATGGCAGATACTAGTTTATTTTCAAGATTACGAAGACTATTTTCAAGTGATGTTATAATCCGTAACATTGGAGGAAAACAATTAAAAATTATGGATACAGGTAGGATCCAAAAATATGGAAACCTAGCCTCAAATTCTCTATATGATAGATTTACACGTCTACATAAACCTGTAGGATCTTCTTTACAATATAATCCTACACTTAATTATCAATCAATGCGACTACAGCTTTATAGTGATTATGAAGCTATGGATCATGATCCTATTATTGCGGCTGCTTTGGATATAATTTCTGATGAAACTACTAATAGAAATGAGTATGGAGAAGTATTAAACATTAACTCAAGTAATGAAAATGTAAGAAGAGTACTAAATAATTTATTTTATGATGTTTTAAATGTTGAATTTAATCTATCTACATGGATTAGAAATATGTGTAAATATGGTGATTTTTATCTTAAATTAGAAGTATCTGAAAAATTTGGAGTATATAATGTTATACCTTTATCTGTTTATGAAGTAGTAAGAGAAGAAGGAACGGATCCAGAAAATCCTTCTTATACTCGTTTTACACTTGATCCTAACGGATTAGCTAGTGGTGCTACAAATACAATTAGAAGAGACCAATTTACTTTAGAAAATTATGAAGTAGCCCATTTTAGATTATTAACAGATTCTAATTATTTACCTTATGGACGTTCATTTCTTGAACCTTCTCGTAAAGTATTTAAACAATTAATGTTGATGGAAGATGCAATGTTAATCCATAGAATTATGAGAGCACCAGAAAAAAGAGTATTTTATATTAATGTTGGAGCTATACCCCCTGAACAAGTAGAACAATTTATGTCCGAAACTGTTCAAAAAATGAAAAAAACACCTTATATAGATGAACAAACAGGAGACTATAATCTTAAATTTAATATGCAAAATATTACTGAAGATTTTTATGTTCCTATAAGAGGTAATGATTCAGCAACTCGTATTGATACTACTAAAGGTTTAGATTATGATGGTACAAAAGACATAGAATATTTAAAACATAAAATGATGGCAGCTCTTAAAATACCAAAACCATTTTTAGGTTATGAGGAAGGAGTAGAAGGTAAATCAACACTAGCAGGAATGGATATTCGTTTTGCTAGAACAGTAGAGCGTATACAGAGAATTATAGAATCAGAATTAACTAAAATAGCTTTAGTACATTTATATTCACAAGGATTTGAAGATAAAGATTTAGCTGATTTTTCTCTTGAGCTAACGGTACCATCTATTATATATGAACAAGAAAAAGTAGAACTATACACTTCAAAAACAGCTGTAGCTAAAGATATGATTGATAATAAAATTATGTCTAAAGATTGGGTATATGAAAATATATTTGGTTTATCACCAGACCAATATGAAAAAGAAAAAGAACTAGTTGTATCAGATGCGATGGATGCTTTTAGACTTTCTCAAATTGAAAATGAAGGAAATGACCCTGTAGAATCTGGTGAATCATATGGTACTCCTCATGATTTAGCTTCATTATATGGTAATAAAAGAGATAAAGCAGTAGGTCCTGCTCAAGTACCTACTGGATATGATGAAAAAGAACCTGGTCGTCCTATATTAAATCCTACTAAATTTGGTAGTGATAAAAGTAATTTTAGTAGAGATCCTTTAGGTCAACAAAAAGTAGTAAATAAAATAGAAAAACCATCAGATGGTAATAAAATTTCTACTTTTGAAGTTGCAAATATTAAAAAATCTCTTCAAAAAATTAAAAATAAAAAAGAAATTCTTAAAGAAGAGGACAAAAATGGGCTTTTATCTGAAAAAAATATTAAGCCTCAGAAATAAACATATATTTATATCCAGATAAATTGCAATTTAAATGAAATTAAAACATTCTAAGTACAAGAATACTGGAATTCTTTTTGAACTTCTAACTAGACAATTGACATCAGATACAATTGCAGGTAATAATCCCCAATCTTTAAATATATTAAAAAAATATTTTAATAGTAAAACAGAATTATTAAAGGAATATAAAATATATCATACAATTGCTACTAAAAAATATGATAGTGAAAGTAAAGCTAATATATTAATAGATACATTAGTAGAAGCATATAAAAGATTAAATAAAAGTAAATTAAGAAGAGAAAAATATAATTTAATTAAAGAAATAAAAAATACCTATAATGTTACTAATTTTTTTAATTCTAAAATTAATAACTATAAAATAATGGCATCTATATATAATTTATTTGAAAGTAAATATATTACTCCAGATTCTTTACTAAAATCTAAATTAACATTATTAGAAAATATAACGGGTAAAAAAAATATAAATAAAAAATCTAAAAAATCTATAATGGAAAATTTAAAAAATTCTGATAAAGATACTAGATTACTTACTTATAAAGTTTTACTTGAAAAGTTTAACACAAAATATAGTGGATTAGCAAATAATCAAAAAATCCTTTTGAAAGAATATGTCAATTGTGTTAGTAATAGTCCTGCTCTTAAAATCTATATAAATGAAGAGATCAAAAATGTAAAAAAATCCCTTACATCTTATGCTAAAAAAGTTACAGATAAAGCAATATCTGTAAAACTTACAGAAACTAAAAATTTAATTAAACCTCTTTGTAAAAAATCATCAGTACATGATGATAATGTTATAAATTTATTAAATTATTATGAACTTGTAAATGAATTAAAAACAATACATGGTTAAAAAATTTAACATACACGATTGGCAAGCTAAACAAACGCAAAAACGTTTAGATGAAGTCCAAATTAAAAAAGTAGTAGACCAATCTATGAGTAATGCTGATATAGGTGCTTTAATGAACATAATACGTAATTATGATTTAGGTAAAGTACTAAATACAATAGCTGTTATAATTGATAGAACAGGAGGTATGCCTGATGGAGCAGCTCAAATGGTTGCTGATATAGTTCCAAAAGTTGCATCTGAAAAAGAATTAGATGAACACCATGCTGGTGATTATAAGCCTGGATTTTTAAAACAATCTGTAAGCACATTTTTAGATAAATTAAAGAAAAAAAACGAAGCAGATTACAATAAAGTAGAAAAAATAATGGAAAAACATTTTTCTGCTAAAAAACAAAACGAAATAAGTACAACAGGAGGGGGAGCTTCATTTCAAGCAGGTTCAGGTGAAGGATATGCTACACCACATGCATTTAAGAAAAAAAGAAAAAATAATTAATTATGTTATTAACTGAATATAGACCTTTTCAAGTAAATAAAAAATTAGTAGAAACTTCTATTAAAGAAAATAAACCCTTAAAAGTTAAAGGTATTATTCAAAGAGCCGAAGCTAAAAACCAAAATGGTAGAATTTACCCTAAAGAAATATTATTACGTGAAATAAAAAAATATGTTGAAGGTCCTGTACGAGAAAGAAGAGCATTAGGAGAATTAGACCATCCAGAAAGTTCAGTAATTAATTTACAAAATGTATCACATAATGTTGTTAAAATTAAAATGGTTGGAGATGATGTATATGGAGAAGTTGAAATATTATCTACCCCCGCAGGAAATATACTTAAGGAGTTATTCAGAAATGGAATTACTGTTGGTATATCTTCTCGTGGAATGGGTTCTGTAAAAGAAAACCATGCAGATGGTACTGTAGAAGTGCAAGATGATTTTGAATTATTATGTTTTGATTTTGTTAGTACTCCATCAACACATGGTGCTTTTATGACACCATCGGGGAGAGCAATAACAGAATTACAAGAAGGTAAAATTCAAATACCAGAATATAAATATACAAACGTAAATAATATAGTTAGAGATATTATCTGTGACAATACAGGTGTATGTAAATGTTAAAGTAGTGAACAATTAATTGTTCATAAACACAAAAAAAGCCACAAAATATGTGGCTTTTTCATATTTCTGTCATATGTATGCGTAACAATAAAGGTTACAATAAATGAATAACTCAATAAGAGATTAAAATATCAAAGTATAAAGGTAGTTATGTCCAACTATCTTTGATTTCAATTAATAGAATATTAACTAAAAACAAAATTATGAGAAAATTATTTTTAAGCTTAGCTTTAGGACTGCTCTTCGCATTTGGAGTAAACGCACAAAATGCAAAAGGTAATTGGTACGTTGGAACAGGCGACATCGCGAATGTTGCGTGGACTGACTGGGCAGTAAGCCCAACAATCGGATACGCTGTAACTGACAACTTAGTATTAGGTGGTTCAGTTTCACATGCTACCGGAGAAGACATGGATCTTGATTTTAATATAAAGTACTTCTTTAGTGGGTATTTTGTAGATGTAAATCTTGATGGTTTTAGTACGGATGGTATGGTATTCGGAATAGGTAAAATGTTTGATTTCCATAAAGGAATGTATATTGCACCAGTTTTCAATTACGCATATGATGCTGAAACTTTCAATTTAGGCCTAGGATTTGGCCTTAAGTTTTAATAACTGAGTATTAATTAAAAATTATATTGACATGAAAAATGTATTTAACATGGTAAATGATTTCGTAAAAGGACTTTCAGGAGTTTTTATGGGAATTGTTCCATTAGCAATTTTATGGTTTGTATTAACTGGGACTTCGGTTTTAGGATTTGATGTAGTTGGTAATTTAACTACTCTTATAGATTCATTAGTAAATGGTGGATTTATTGGATTAGTTGCATTAGTAATTTTAGCATCATTTTTTACAAATGGTAAATAATTAGTTATTAACTAAGTAAAAGAAAGGCGCCTTATGGCGCCTTTTTTGGTCTTTAATTTTCTATTATATGTATGTTTGAAACATGCAGGCTTCCTAATAAGCCCGCCTCTGAATAATATTAATCTTTTATTAAGGTTCCTAATAACCTTATTTCCCGTATAATTTATTAACGAGACAATTTAAAAACTTTAAAAAAATGGCAAAAGACATTTTAAAAGAGGCAATCGCAGACGCTAAGGCTGTTCGTGAAGTTGCTCTTGCAAATGCAAAAGCCGCATTAGAAGAAGCTTTTACACCAAAACTTCAAAATATGTTATCAGCTAAACTAGCAGAAGATTTAGATGAAACAATGTATGATGAAGATGAAAAAGACATGAAAGAAACTTACATGGATGAAGAAATGGATGAAGACATGGATGAAACCTATATGGATGAAGAAATGGATGAAGACATGGATGAAGACATGGATGAAGTTAAACATGAAGATGATAAGATGGAAGAAGCAAATCTAGATGAGGAAATTGATTTGGAAGAAATTCTTAACGAATTAGAATTAGAAGAAGCAGAAGACTCAAAAGACAAAAAAGTCGACGAAGTTAAAGACAAAGATGACAAAGATTCAATGGAAGAAGCTAAAGATGATGATGATAAGAAGATGGAAGAAGCTAAAGACAAAGATGACAAAGATTCAATGGAAGAAGCTAAAGACGACAAAGAAAAAATGGAAGAAGAAGAACAATTAGATGAAATGGGCCGACCTATTTACAATGCTGAAGATGCTAACTATACTGGTTACACTGCAGATAGAGTACATGAAGGTGACGGAGAATTTGATTTAGATGCTCTTCTTGAAGAAATTAATAATTTAGATGAAAAGAAAGATGATGACGAAGTTAACGAATCTGAAGAAACAGTTAATGAGACAGAAGAAACTAACGAAGTAGTAGGAATGGGATTAGCTGGTATAGCTGGTCTAGTAGCTGCTGCTGGTGGTATGGCTAAACTGAAAATGATGTTCCAAGATCCTGAAGTGCAGAAAAAATTTCCAAGAGCTAATAAAGTATTAGATGCTTTAGAAGACGCTGGAAGTGCTGCAGGTTCAGCAATGAGAAGAGAAAATGAAGAAATGGCTGAAGAATTAGAAGAAACTAAAAAAGCTCTTGAAACTGTAAAAGGCGAACTTAACGAAGTTAATCTTTTAAATTCTAAATTATTGTATGTTAATAGAATCTTTAAAGCTAATACTTTAGATGAATCACAAAAACTACGTGTAGTTGAAACTTTAGATAAAGCTGAAAGTACTAAAGAAGCTAAATTAATATACGAAACTATTAAAGATACTTTTAATGTTGCTAAATCAAAAAAAGTATCTAAAAATAAAACAAGAACTATAAAAGAAAGTTTAGGAATGGCTTCTAAGGCAGCTGGTACAAGTACTGCTCCTAAAAAAGAAGTAATTTCAGAATCTAATAATATGGTTTCTCGTTTCCAAAAATTAGCAAATATTAAAATAAACGAATAATAATTTTTAAATTTTTACAAAATGGACAATGTAAATCATTTATTAGAAGGTGCAAATCCCCATCAAGTCCTCCAAAACCAAGCAGCTAAATTAGCTGGTAAATGGAATAAATCAGGACTTTTAGAAGGAATTGAATCTTCTACAGAACAAAACAATATGGCCATTCTTCTTGAAAACCAGGCAAAGCAACTTGTAAATGAGCAATCAAGTACAGGTACTGCTGCTAGTATTCAAACTGGTAATTCAGAAGCATGGGCCGGTGTTGCTCTTCCCTTAGTACGAAGAGTATTTGGTGAAATCGTTGCTAAAGACTTAGTATCGGTTCAACCAATGAACTTACCTGCTGGACTAATATTTTATTTAGACTTCCAGTATGGTTCAACAGACCCAACATCACTTAAAGGTTCTAACGAATCTCTTTATGGTGCTGATTCAACTCTTAGAAGAAATGTAGTACCTAGTGATGCTTCAGAAGACGGAAAAGGTCTTTATGGTGCAGGTGAGTTTGGATACTCAATGGAAACTACATCATCAACATTACCTATGAGTGATAATGATTCAAGTGCACAAGCTGTTACTACAGGATCAGCTGATTTTACAGGTATCTTAAATTTAGATACTGAATTTTCAGCTTCACAAGCAGGTAACTTTAATGCTGCTGGAGGTAAAAAAGTTGTTACTTTAAAATTCCCAACGGCATCATTACTTGACTTTGATCCTGAAGGAGTTAGAGCATTTAGACCAAGTGGTAGTAACTTTACTGAAACTAATTTCTTCCCACAATTTACAAGAATAAATGGAGATCAGTTAGAGTTTGTTATTAAACAAGAAACTGTAAACACTAATTTAGGAAATGTTAAGATTGTTTACCAAAAAGGACCAGATAACTTAGATGATAGAGGTGACTTTGAAGAAGGTAAAAACGGTACAGCCGCTGCTAGTACAACTGATAACTCAACTCTAGCTATTCCTGAAATTAATGTTCAGTTAAGAAGTGACACAGTTGCTGCTAAAACACGTAAATTGAAAGCACAATGGACTCCTGAGTTCGCTCAAGATCTTAATGCTTACCACTCAATTGATGCTGAAGCAGAATTGACTTCTATCTTAAGCGAGTATATTTCAATGGAAATTGATTTAGAAGTTTTAGATATGTTAATTCGAAATGCGGACACAATTGAAGGTTGGAGTGCTAAAGTTGCACAAGACGTTACTGTAAGTAATAACACTACTGCTGGTGGTGCTAATGCAATTACTTATACATCTACACAAAATAACTTAGGTGTATATTATACTAAAATGTCTTGGTTCCAAACATTAGGTGTTAAATTACAGAAAGTATCTAACTTAATTCACCAGAAAACTTTAAGAGGTGGTGCTAATTTCTTAGTAGTATCTCCAAAAGTTTCTACTATCTTAGAATCAATCCCAGGATTTGCTGCGGACTCTGCAGGAGAACAAAACAAATACAATATGGGTGTTCAAAAGATTGGTGCAATTAATAACAGATATACAGTTTACAAAAACCCTTATATGACTGAAAATATCATATTAATGGGTTATAAAGGAAGTCAATTCCTTGAAACTGGTGCTGTATTTGCTCCATATATACCATTAATCATGACACCTCTAGTGTATGACCCTGAATCATTCACACCTAGAAAAGGTATCATGACTAGATATGCTAAGAAAATGGTTAGACCTGACTTTTATGGTAAAGTTGTAATCTCTGATTTAAACGAACTATAATAGTTAACAAATTTATTTTGGAAAGAGCCGCATTAGCGGCTCTTTTTTTTATATTTATTTATGATAAACAATATCGGTCACTATTGTTTTAACAATATAAAAACGGGGAAAATAGACTCTATGGATTGACCACTATAGTTTTATCCCTATAATGTCAAAAAAAATAAAAATTATGGCAATTAAAAATTTAAATTTTTTAAAAACTAAAAATAGGAATTTTAATAATGTTCTTGATAGTATGGTAACTAAAGAGGATCTAGATTTTACAGGTAATTCTCATTTTGGATTAGATAGTTCTATATGTTTACCAGAATGTTTTAGTTTAGGATTAAATCCTACATGGAATCTTAACTTTGGGGGATCAGCTTTACAAGCAGCTGATAATGCAGCAAGTGCATCTACATTAGATGTATTAACACCTGTAAATACAATGTTTAGAATGTCTTTAGCTTTAGCTAGATTTGCAAAACAAGGAACAGCAGTAACTGCTGCCCAAGCAAAACAAATCTTTGGAGTAACTTCAAATGCAGGAGCAGTTATTGATATGACAACAGCAGCAGCAACTACTAATATTATACCAGCAACTTTAACTGTAAATACAGTAACAGGTACTACTGCTGCAAACTTAACATTAAATGATTCAGCTACTGACTTAGCATCAGCTAATGACCAAGCTCTAATATTATTTAATGATTATGTGATTGAAAATGGGCATGTCTTAACTATTGGTATGAATGCAGCTAATGAAATGGATGCAGAATCATGTGAATTTATTGTAACAGATACTGCAGGATTAAATAATTTTGAAAGAGAAGCGGCTACTACAGACCTTCACCAAGATATTATCCTTACTGCAACTAGTGATACTACTATTTTACCAGGTTCTTTTATGTATTTCCACGCTGGAAATAATACAGACGTAATGACAGTTAAAACATTACTTAGAACATCAAATGGTACAATTGCTATTACAACTGCAAACTAATAATTAATTTTATTATGTTCTTAAAAGAAGAGTCGCAACAGCGGCTCTTTTTTTTATATGTATAATCAAACGTTACATTATATGACTAAACAAAATAAGGATAAAAAACCACCAAAAGGTTCCGTAAAATTTTCTCTTACTTTATCACAAGAACAAAAAAAAGCTAAAACTGAAATTTTAAAACATCCCTATAACTTTATAGTAGGAAGAGCAGGTAGTGGTAAAACATTATTAGCAGTACAAATAGCTTTAGATCAATTTTTTAAAAGAGAATTTAATAAAATCATCATAACTAGACCCACAGTATCTACGGAAGATAATGGATTTTTACCAGGATCAGAAAGGGAAAAAATGGAGCCATGGCTTGTACCTATTCGTTCAAATATGCGAAAAATTTACAATAAACCTCCTATATTAGAAAAAATGGAAACTAGTGAACAAATTGAATTATGTTCATTAGCACATTTTAGAGGACGTACATTTGATAACGCTGTAGTTATAGTAGATGAATTTCAAAATTTAACAAGACCACAATTAGCAATGGCTATTGGAAGATTAGGTCATGACTCTAAAATGATATTTTGTGGTGATTCATATCAAATAGATTTAAAAGATAAAAATCATTCAGCATATCATGATATGGCTAAATTAGTTTCTTCAAACTATGTTTTTAAATGTGTGTTAAATGATAGCCATAGACATGATGCTATAGAAGATTTATTAGAATTATTAAATGGTTACCATTAGTTTATTTTTCTTTATATTTATATGAGAATAAATAAATTGAAAAATGCCTGCAGGAAGATATAATTTTACAATAGAACAAGGATCTACTACTGATTTTGAAATTCAATATAATGATTCAAATGGAAATCCTGTAGATTTAACTTATTACCAAGCAAGAATGCAAATAAGATCTGATTTTGGTAGTTCTGGAACTTTATTTGCTTCTTTATCTTCATCCCTTGATG
>VTLG01000315.1_pt1 | contig 13796 bp, 17 predicted proteins | sample 4694571 | NCBI WGS metagenome assembly VTLG01 (sample SAMN12604809, study PRJNA352737) | marine metagenome | biome: ENVO:00000447; feature: ENVO:00000209|ENVO:00000569|ENVO:01000036; material: ENVO:00002151; isolation source: viral sequences binned using virsorter ...
TGGTAATCGGCAGGAGTTCCGTTGCTACTTAATGAAGTCAGGAACAATTCTTGAAGGTCAGCAGTCTGAGCTAAGTATTGAAGCAGAAAGAAACATCTTATCTAAACAAGATGTTATGTCTGTTGATTACCATACTGCGTATCATGTTATGGGTACTAAGTGGACTTCAGCTTCTGATAACCCTGCTAACTCAGCACTAAGAACTGGATCTAACTATGGTGTAACTTATGACATCGACCAAATTCCTATGGTTGAAATCTTTGTAAACACACCATTGTCTAATGGACTTAAATCTTAATTTTTATTAAGATTAAAATGTGGTCATCAAACCTCGCCAAATATTGGTGGGGTTTTTTCTTTACGCTACAATAAAACTAAATTACTTTATCAATCGTGGCAGCTACCATAATTGCAACTATAAAAAGTGAAACTGCTAATAGCTATGTCACATTGACAGAAGCTAATAGTTATTTTGAAACTGTACCAGATTCAAGCACTTGGACCAATAAAACAGACGATCAGAAAAATAGATCACTAATAGCTGCTACAAGATGGATTGATACTTTTGTATTTCAAGGGGATAGGTGTGACGAAAATCAGGCATTAAAATTTCCAAGAACAAATTATCAAGTAGATAGAGTTGAATTAAGTTGTTCTACTATTCCAAACAATATTAAATATGCACAATATGAATTAGCTAGAGCACTAGCAAATGATACAGGTGCTATTACTGGAACAACTGGTAAAGATGGCAACTTTTCTGAAGTAAAGCTAGGAGATATTGAAGTTAAATACAATACTGATAGCCAGGGAACAGGATCAATAAATAATATTTTAGATGTTTATCCGTGGTTACAAAGTTATCTTGGAGCGTATATGCTAGGTGGAGCAGGAACTTTTCAGATGAGGGTAGTTAGAGGATAATGGCAGGACAATTAGATGCAGCATTTAGAAGTATTGCAAAACAGGTTGTTTCTCAACTTGGGGTATCTTTAGATAATGAAATCACTTATATAAGGAAGGGAGTATCCAGTTATGATAATGAAACTGGAGAATACCACACAGTAGATACTGAATATACTTTTAAAACACCTATTGAGTTTGTAGATTCAGATGAAGAAAGTGGTTTTCAAGAAAATACAGCAAGATTGTACATTACTCCAGATCAAATAGGTAATAGTCAACCTGTATTACAAGATGAAATCAAACTAACTTTTTCTGGTTCTACCAGATTTGCTAAAATAATGGACATACGAACACTAAAAGGTGGTCAAGAGTATTTATTTCGACTAAGGATTGTATTCTGATGACATTAGTAAAAGCGAGAGCAGCGATTGAAACAGCAATAAAAGAAGCAGTAGAAGATGCTGATCCAACAGTATCAGTAGTATTTGATAATACGCCATTTACCACTCCAGGAAAAAATAAAAAATATGTAATGGTAAATATAAATTTTACACAAGCCACTGCACAACCACAGGGAGCAGCCCAAACTTATTATCAAGGTTCAGTTAGATGTGGTGTAATGACACCTCCGCATAAGGGGTCTGCTACTGCATCTGCTATATCCGAAACTGTGATAACGGGATTAACTTCTGTTAATACATCTACTTATGTAGATAAGTTCTCATGTAAGCCTAGAGTTTCACAAATTGTAGGACCTACAGCAGTAACCACAGAAGGTGACAGTCATTTTTTAACTGTTTTAAGTTGTAACTTTAGTGCTAATGGCTAAAAAACGTAGACCTATAACACAATTACCTGATGATTTACGAGCACTAGCCGAAGCTGCCAGATCAAACGCAGCAGCAAGAATAGTTTATGGTCTTCAAAGTGATGGTCCGTGGTGGTCAGGTCATTTTGCACAAAGTTGGAGAATATCTACAAGTCCTGTAAAACCAGTAAGAGATAAAACAAGAGAAAGTAAAGATCAGCAATTACCCAGTCAATTTAACGATAGAGCAAATAATAATGAAATCCAATGTTCTCCACCAAGTAATAAGTCACAAAGAACAACAGGTGGAGCAGGGGAAACACCTATGACATGGGCAATGGACATAGTCGAGTACCCAGGAAAAACGGGTAGAGTACCAGGCTTACCCGAAGTTCCACCAGTAGGTTTAGAAAATAGCATATATATAGGAAATGAAGCTAAATATGCTGGTTTTGCTGTAAATAGACCTAATGCCACAATGCCTGATGCACAAGGAAATCCAGTAACTTATAAGCAACACGGAAAAAGACATCAGTTAACTTCTAGGGATCGCAATCCAAATTGGTACAAAATATACACAGAACATAATGCGTTTCTTAAGAATGATATAACTAAAGGGTTTTTATCTATTGGTTTTAAGACAGGTTACAGAAGTTCCTGACGCATAGGCAATATTAAGGTATATTAGAGTAGTACAAAAAATTAATTTATGGCTGACAAACGAGCTATTGACAAGCTAAAAGAAGCATTTTGTATTGACAACCGCAGTCGTTACATTATTAAAAAAGAAGACGTAGTAATTTTAGAGATATATTGGAAGCCTTTAACTATTGCAGATAGAGAAACAATATACAAGACACTTGCTGGAATGAATAAAGCAGATGATAGTGAAAGTTTAGAGTATGCTTTACAAGTAATAATAAATAAAGCGGAGGATCAAAACGGTAATCAATTATTTAGTGAAGGAGATAGAGCTTCTTTAAGAAGAGAGATACCATTAACTGTTCTTACCGATTTAATGTTAAAAATGCAGGGAGTACAGGAGGGGGTAGATGCCGTAAATTCTAAAAGTACACCTTAATGACGATAACAATTTATTTTTACAGTTTTTCTTATGTGAAAAGCTAGGTTATACGTTACAAGAATTTAGAAATAAGGTAACAATAGAGGAATTGATATATTGGAGTTCATATTTACAGTTAAAAAGTGAGCGAGAAAAGGCAGAATATGACAGAATAGGAAAAGAATCCAAATTTAAACGACAAAGTTAGATGGCAAATGACGCTGTTTACGAAGTTAATATAAAGCTAAATGCTCAAAATTTTGAAGCAGAACTTGATGCGTTAAAGAAAAAATTAGAAAGATTTACAAAAGACGCTAAGAGAAAAAATGAAAAAGATCCAATATTTAAAGAAGGAAGAGAGTTAACAGTATTAAAGTCTATTCAAAGCACTCAAAACAAACTAAATGAATTAAAAAGATTTGGAGTATCTATATCAAAACAAGAATCCCATTTAACTGAAGCAAAAGCAAAAGTAGAGAAAGGTCAGTTTAGATCAGCAAAAAATTTAGTAAGTCAAGCACAGTTATTAAATTTAGAAAAAGCTGAAGATTTACGCATAGCAAAATTACTGGTAGCAGAAGAAAAAAAGAGACAACGAGAACAGAAAAAACAAATAGACTTACAAAAAAGAAGAGGGCAAGCAGTTATAAAGAGTGCTGCTATTGGTGGTGGCTTTCCTTTGCTATTTGGAGGAGGATTAGGACAAGCCATACCAGGTGCTATTGGTGGTGCGTTAGGTGAAGCAGCAAGTCCTGGTGGTGGTTTTGCTGGTTCTATTGCAGCTACAGCTTTAACTGCAGAATTAACAAAGATTGGTCAGGCATCTCTTGAAACAGCAAAGAAGATGGGAACATTAAATGGAAAACTTGCACTTGCAAGAGAAAGATTTTTATTTACTTCAGATGAAACCGAAGAGTTAGCTCGTCAATTAGAAAGACAAGGAAAAGTACAAGAATTAAACAATTTACTTTCAAAAGAATATCAACAAATAGTAGGAAATAAGGGAGTAGAGAATTTAAACAAGTTAAATGAAGTATCAAGTGAATTTAGTAGACTTATGGGTATATTAAAAACTAATTTTGATGCGTTTATTGCAGGTCCTTTAACTAAATTATTAAAGTTTTTAAATAATGTACTTGGACAAGATGTAACTAGCACTCAATTTAAAAATCTAAGAAACAATTTAACTGGTACAGAACGAGAAAATTTTGAAGCAAGATTAAAAGAGTTGAGAAAAGAAGCAGGAGGAGGAAAAACAGGAGGAGCAATTACTGACAGCATTAGAAGACAACTAATGGGGGAGTTTGGTGCTAAACCCCTTGCAGATATGGGAGTAAAAAATAATAAGTTATTCAAAGAGCAAATTAATTTAGGTAAAGATCGTTTAGCAGATCTAGATAAAGAGATAGAAAAAGCAAATTTAAAAAATACACTTTCAGAAAGGGAATTTGAGGCTGAAATGAGAATACAAGAAATAATGAAAGGAACAACTGGACTAACCAGGGATCAAGTAAAAGCAAAATTAGATAAGCTATATGTTTTATCTCAAGAACAAGAAAAATTACAAAAAACAAAAGAACTATATGACAGTATTGGTAACAGCATAGAGAAGGGAATAGTTGATGCTATAAATGGTGCAATAGAAGGCACAAAAACTTTAGGTGATGTTGCCCGTAGTGTATTTAGAGAAATTCAAAGATCACTTATATCTTTCGGTGTAAATGCTTTTCTTGGTGGATTAATTCCTGGTTTTTCTGGTAGAGCAGATGGTGGTCCTGTTACTAAGGGAAGGGGTTATATAGTTGGTGAACGAGGTCCAGAATTATTTACGCCAGGGGCTTCTGGAAAGATAACACCAAACCACCAGTTAGGAGGGTCTACAAATGTAGTAGTAAATGTAGATGCTTCTGGTTCCTCTGTTGAAGGTGATGAACAAAGAGGAAAAGAACTTGGTCGTCTTATATCAGTTGCTATACAATCAGAATTAATACAGCAGAAAAGACCTGGAGGTTTACTTGCATAATGGCTACGTTTAACGACAATGACGTTCAGACTTCCGCTGGTGGCACTACTCCATCCTACGGAATTACTAAAACGTCTGCACCTTTTACCAGAGTCACACGTTTTGCAGATGGATATGAACAGAGAGTAGTTTTTGGTTTACCTCAACATCAAAATCCTAAAGTTTATAATTTAAGGTTTGAAAAATCAAATGCCGATGCACAAAAAATTGAAGATTTTTTAGATTTGCAACATAAAAATGCTACAAGTTTTGACTTTGCACCTCCTGGAGAAAGTGTGACCAGAAAAGTTGTATGTGAGTCTTGGTCTAAATCAATTCCATATTTAGACAGAGCTACTGTACAAGCAACATTTAGAGAGGTATTTGAACCATGACCATAGATAACAAACCTGTTTTCAGCGATATACAGGGTATTGCTCCGTCTGCAATTATCGAACTTTTTGAGCTTAAATTAGACAATAGTTTACATGGAGCAACTACAACTTATAGGTTTCACGCTGGAATAAATTTAAAAGAAGATATAGCTAATCCTGAGGATGCGGACATTATATGGAATAGTCAAACATACCAAAGGATGCCTGTAACAGCAGAAGGATTTGCGTATCAAAAAGGTCAGTTACCTAGACCTAAATTAGTTGTATCCAATATACAGGGAACAATATCAGCAATATTATTGATCGTAAATAAAGTAACCAGTGGCAATGATTTAATGGGAGCAACTGTAACCAGAATAAGAACTTTGGCACGTTTTTTAGATGCAGCTAATTTTGCTCCTATTGGAAGTAATCCTCCTGCTAATCCATTCGGTACACCTGATCCCGATGCTGAATTTCCTAGAGAAATTTATACCATTGACAGAAAAGCAAGTGAGAATAGAGATGTTGTTGAATTTGAGTTAGCTGCTGCTTTTGATTTAGTTGGAGTGAAAGCACCGAAAAGACAATGCACTAGAGATTTATTTCCTTCTCTTGGATCTTTCGTTTAATGCACTGGAAAGACAAAGCCCTAGATCATGCCAAAAAAGATTCTCCTAAAGAATCTGTAGGTTTACTTGTAAACATCAAAGGCAAAAAAGTTTATAAACCATGCAATAACCTTTCGTTAAATCCAGATAAATGTTTTGTATTAGACCCAGAGGATTATGTAACTGCTGCAAATTCTGGAGATATAATTGCAATAATTCATAGCCACCCAACAACCGAGTTAGTATTTAGCGAAAGTGATAAGGTTAACTGTGAAAGCAGCAAACTTCCGTGGCATATAGTAGACCCTAGAACAAATAGATGGATCTATAGAGAACCTGATGGTTACGTTCCAGATTTACTAGGAAGAAGATGGATTTGGGGTGTTACAGACTGCTGGAGTTTGGTTCGAGATTACTATAAGAAAGAAAGAAATATACTTCTTAGGGATTATGACCGTAGTATGACTCCAGAAGAATTTTTAGAAAATCCCTTATTTGAAAGTTATGCGTGGAGAACTGGTTTTAGAGAATTACGTATAGATGAAAATTTACAAGTAGGAGATGTTTTATTGATGAGCATTATGCACCCAACTTTAAACCATGTCGCAATTTACCTGGGGGATATGGTATTACATCACTTAACAGATAGACTTAGTTGTAGAGAGCCTTATAGTTTATGGTTGTTAAAATGTACAGCAAAGAGGTATAGGTATGTTGAGAACACTTAAATTACATGGAGATTTAGCTGACTTTATTGGTCATAAAGAATTTGACGTAATAATTAACAACCCTGCTGAAGCAGTAAGATTTCTTGTACATAATTTCAAAGGTGTCGAAAAATATATGTCTGATAAATACTACAAAGTTTTAGTAGATAAAGAAGAGATAGGAAAAGATGAATTAACCTATCCTGTCGGAAAATCGACTATAAATATTGTGCCAGTAATAGTTGGAGCAGGAGGTAAAGGTTTTGGAAAAATATTATTTGGAGCAGCTTTAATAGGAGCATCATTCTTATTTCCTGGTGCAGGATATTTTGGAACTTATGGGCCAGGAATGACACCAGCAGTTATAGCTGGAAAAGGTGCTCTTGCTACAAAATTTGCTACAGCAATTAGCGGAATTGGTGCTGCCTTAGTTTTACAGGGTGCTTCTGAGTTATTATTTCCTTTACCAGAACCTCCAGATGGTGAGGCAGATCCTAGACTATCATTTAGTTTTAGCGGAATACAAAACACTGCTAGACCAGGAACTACATTGCCTGTAGTATATGGAGAGATCACAACTGGATCAGTGGTTATTTCAGCTTCAGTAGATACAAACCAGATACAAGTAGAGACAGAGGGAACTACCACATGACGAAAAAGATTGAAGGTGCGGGTAGTTTTTTTGGTGGTGGTTCTCGTCAACCTTATCGAGCACCTGACACCTTAGAAAGTAAACAATTTGCAACTGTACTAGATCTAGTATCTGAGGGAGAAATTGAAGGCTTCGCAACACCATCTAAAAAAGGAATTGCTACATCCGCAAGCCACTATACAACTTCTGCACTAAGCGATGTGTTTCTTGATGGAACGCCAGTGCTTGCTATTCCTACAAATACCGAAGATTATGTATCAAGAACTCAAAGCACACAAAATTCAGATTTTAATTTTAGAGATGTAAGTTTTAAGACAAGATTTGGAACCAGTAGCCAGCCAGCTATACAAAGTATTGAAGATGAAGAGTTAACACTAGAGAGTGGAAACGAGTTATCAAGCCCTATCGAGGTACTTCATAGTAATCCAGATGGTTCTACAAGCGTTGGTGTGGCAAGATCAATTAGTGACAGTAATGCTGTAGGTTCATCATCTAGAGTAGATGCAGTAAAAGTTGTTATACAATTTCCTCAAATACAGAAGTTTCAAGACAATGGAGATGTTGAAGGATCTAGTGTTGAGCTAAAAATACAACTTGCTTATGTAGGAGGTTCTAACCCATCAAGCCCAACAAATAGTGATGGTACAGATAACTATGCAACAGTTGTAGGTTCTAATGCTGATTTCGATCCAAATGATCCTAATGCAACTAATGAAATTATTTCTGGTAGAAGTAAAGACCTTTACCAAAAAGAATATCTTATTAATTTAGATGGCAATAATAATTTCACTCAGGTATTTGTAAGAGTAGTTCGCAAAACACCAGATGTAGCTACAGCAGATGCAGATAAATTTATTGATAAATTTGAATGGGCAAGTTTTACTAAGGTTTTTCACGAAAAACTTGCATATCCAGACTGTGCTTATCACGCTTTACGGGTTTCAAGTGATCAGTTTAATAAAGTACCTCAAAGAGCTTATCGTATTCGTGGCATAAAGGTAAGGATTCCTGGTGCTGGTGCAAATAATTCTGGAACTCCAACTGTAGATATTAATACAGGAAGAATACAATATCCAGACGGCTATATATTTAATGGAACGATGGGTGCTGCCGTGTGGTGTAGTTGTCCATCTATGATTCTTCTTGATTTATTAACAAACTCAAGATATGGATTTGGAGCTTTTTTAGATCCTGATAATACTTTTACATCAAATGGAACGTCTACGACTTTAGATATACAGAGTTTTGTAGCTGCCAGTAGGTATGCAAATGAAATAGTAGAAGAAGAAGCTCGGTTTAGTTGCAATGTAAATATTCAAAATAGTAACGATGCTTTTAAATTAATAAACGAATTGGCAGGGGTAATGAGATGTATGCCTATATGGTCAAGTGGAACATTAACGATTACACAAGACAGACCGACTGATGCTTCTTATTTATTTAACCTTGCTAATGTCACTGAAGCTGGTTTTAATTATTCTGGTGCAAGTTCTAAACAAAGGCACACAGTAATAAAAGTAAGTTTCTTTAATAATGAGACAAGAGAGATTGATTATGCTGTTTATGGTTTAAGTGAAACAGATCAAGTTCAGATTGACCGTAGAGAAAAGTTTGGATTGATTGAAAAGACTGTAAAGGCATTTGGCTGTACTTCTGAAAAACAAGCTATAAGATTGGCAAAGGCTATTGTGTTTGCAGAAGAAGAAGAGTCAGAAATTGTAAGTTTTTCAACTTCAATAGATGCAGGTTCTATCGTCAGGCCAGGAGCAGTAATTGAAATTAACGATCCAGTAAAGTCTCTTCAAAGGGCTGGTGGAAGAGTAAATTCTATAAGTGATGACAATACTGTATTAACAGTTGATGATACAACTACTTTAATGTCTCAACTAGATGGAACAGATCAAAAAATAAGTGTAATAATGTCTGACGGTACTGTTGAGCAGAAAAATATAGACGTAACCGAAACCAATACATTACAGGAAACAAACAACAAACAAATTAAAGTTACAAGTGCTTTCACAGATACTTCAACTAAAAAGGTTAATCCAAACACTATTTGGATCGCTGAAAGTACGAATTTAAAACCTCAGAAATTTAGAGTTATAACTATAGAAGAACAAGATGATATTAACTATGCGATTACTGCAATTAAATATAATGATGGTAAATATGCAAATATCGAAGATGGCACTGCGTTGCCACCAAGAAAAATATCTGTAATAAATGACCCACCCTCTTTGCCAGCTACAAACCCAACAGTAGATGAAAGGATAGTTGTTGTTAGGAATAAAGCAGTTAACTTTCTAACTATATCTTGGCCTACGGTTACTGGTGTAACACAATATCAAGTTCAGTACAGGCTTAATAACGGTAACTTTACTACTCAAATTGTTTTTAGACCTGACTTTACTATAGAAAATAGTCAACAAGGAAAATACGAGTTTAGAATTTATACTTTTAATGCTTTGGGAACTATGTCCAGTAGTTTCGTAAGAACAACTTTTGATGCTGCTGGTTTCTCAGAAATACCAGAAAACGTATCGGGCTTAACATTTGAGCCTGTAGATGATAGAAATATTAGATTAAGGTGGAACAGATCAACTTCTCTTGATGTAATACATGGAGGTCGTGTTTATATAAAGCACAATAGTAAAACTGTTCCTTTAGATAATACTGATGCAGCAACTTGGAATGATTCAGCCAATTTAATTGAGGCAATTTCTGGTGCTAGTACTGAAGTTGTTGTTCCTGCTTTTACGGGAACATATTTATTAAAGTTTGCAGATGATGGTGGAAGATTTAGTAAAACTGAAACCAAAATAATAATTACGAAGCCAGACAGCATACCGAAGCAAATAGCTAAAACTCATGGAGAACAAAATAACAACTTTAATAGTACAAATAATGATAATACTGGTGTTGAAGTTATTAATACAAATGAGTTAACCTTAATTAATACAAACTCTACTGGAAAGTATTTCTTTGCCAATGAGGTTGATTTAGGTGGAGATTTTAATGTATCAGTAGAAAGAATACTGACAACAGTAGGCCATATTGCAAATCAAAACATTACACAACTTATTACTGGTCCTCCAGATGGTGTTACTTGGGCTAATTACGCAAAAGATGGTAATTTCAGTGGGCCTAGTGCAGATTTCGTAGACTGTAAAATATTAGTGGAGACAAAACAAAGTTCAGACAGTAGTTTTAGTCCTGCTGTGCCTTTTGCTAGTGGTATTTTTACAGCGAAATTTTTAAGATTTAGTTTACAACTAGCTTCCACTGATCCAAACCAAAATATTCGCATCATACAAGCAGGTTATAAGCTGCTTTTTGACCAGAGAGTTGAAGTTGGTACTTTGCTTCAAACAAGTGGCGGAACTAAAGTTGTAACTTTTAATTCTCCTTTCTTTGTAGGAGGATCAGGGTTTAGCGGTAATTTTACGCCTTCAGTTGGAGTATCTGTAACTGGATTATTTTTTGCTGAAACTTTTCAAATAACTAATATAACAGGAACAGGTTTCACCTTAACTATTAAAGATAAAGATGACAATACTGCTAATGTAACTCGAACTTTTTCATACACTGCTAGTGGTTTTGGAAAAGGCGTGTAGAATATGAAAAACAGAACTTAAAATGCCAAGACACGATTACGATATAGCAGACGGCACAGGAGCTGCCGTTTTAGCAGATATAAATGCAGTTCTTGATGCTATAAATTCTACTAACAAAGGAGACTCAGGAACTCCAACATCAGCAGTTGTTGGAACTATGTTTATTGATGGTAATAATTTAAAAATAAAACATGGAACGAATACAACTGATATTACAACGATAGGCAATATTACAACTGCAAATTTAGGTTTATTGTCTGGCTCTGGTGCAACAATGACAGGAGCATTAGCTCTACAACGAACCAGTCAATCCTCATCTGCTCCTGCTGTGCATTTTGGCGATACAGATACAGGTTTATATAGTGAAGCGTCAACAACAACCATTGATTTTACAGTTAACTCAACAAGACGAGCAACAATTAATACAAATGGATTATTACTAAATAGTGAAAATTATTTACAATATGGACATACAGACGGAACATTAAATTTAAAACAGGCAACACCTAGTTCTGGAGCAGGAACTAAAACTATAAATATTCCTCATCAAAATAGTACTTTATTAACGCAAGATGATTTTGGTACTAACTCAGGGGTTACATCGTTTAGTAAAATCACAGAAATTTTTAGAGAAAACAATACAAGCACATTAAGAATATCAGGTGGTAGTTCTGTTTCTGCTGGTGCAAATATAATTTTGTACGGAGGAGCACATTCCTCTCAACCAAATCGTTTTGCTTTTAATTCTCCAAATAGTAGCGGTGCGAATCTTTTAAGAGCAATGATTGATGCCAATGGGGTATTTTTTACTGGGGATGTGGGTGTTAATACATTAACTTATAGCTCATCCAATATTATATTTAGAGGTCATAGACAAAATAGTCTTAACTGCAAAGCTCAGTTTACAAGTAATGTTACTGGAGATAGCTCAACAGACGGAACATTTATAGGTATTGATTCAAACGGTAACGCTATTTTTGAAAATGCTGAAGCTACATCAATGAAGTTTGCTGTTAATGGTAATACAAGACAAATAATTACAAGCACTGGAAAAGTTGTTATCGGTCTTAACGCAGCAGCTTCAGTAGGTGATGGACTACTTCAAGTGCAAGGTGCTAGTGGAATATCATACGCATCATTTAGAAATACAGGCACAGTCAGCAGTGGTCAAATTTTCGGTGGATTTAACGCTTACTCTGGAACGAATGACGTAGCTTCTATATTTGCAAGACAAGATGGAGCAGCAACCGCAGCTAGACTTGTTTTTTCAACGCAACAAAATGGTGGAAGTATAGCCTCAAGAATGATAATTACAAGTCAGGGTCATGTAAGAATTAATCAAGATGATTCAAGTACTCCCGGATTTGATAGTAATAATAATTTTGCTGGTGTAGCTATTGAGAACGCAAACTGCATTTATGTTAGTAGGTTCAACGCAAACTCAACAATGAGTTTAAATACTAATAGCGATGGCGGGCAGATGATAACTTTCCGTAAAAACACAAATGAAGAAGGCAGTATTAGAATACAGTCAGATGGTTCTGGAATTATTATTGCTGGAGAGTCTGATTACAGGCTTAAAGAAAATATAGTTGATATTGATGATGGTATTACAAGACTAAAAAAACTTAAACCTAAGAGATATAACTTTATAAAAGCTAAAGAAAATAATCCAAAATCGTTTGTTACGTATGATGGATTTTTAGCACATGAAGTATCTGAAGTTTGTCCAGAAGCAGTAATAGGAGAAAAAGATGGAGCAGAAATGCAGCAACTTGACGCTTCTAAGTTAATAACTGTTACGGTGGCAGCATTACAAGAACTCATTGCCAGAGTAGAAACTCTAGAATCTAAATAGACTTATACTTGTTTTCAAGCTATATTTACTTTAAATATCTTTTTTTATGAATCACGAAAAGAAACTAAAAGAAATTGCTGAAAAAAGACAGCAACTGCAAACAAATCTACAGCAAGCTCAGTTGGCAGCAAAAAACTGCGAAGCTGAATTATATTATCTTCAAGGCAAAGAAGATGCTGTAAAAGAAATGATGCCTAAAGAAGAAACTGTAACTGAACCTTTAAATGGCTGATCCAACCTACACCTATACTTGGGATTTTGATACAACAGGTAGTGCATTAAGGTACAACTTAAAAGATCCAGATAAGGGTCTTGTTACTTCTGTCAACTGGAACGTAAAATGCATATCGTCAGATAGTCACGAATCTGAAATGAATGGATCGCAAGGTTTTGAAAAAGGTGATAGTTTTACAGAATTTGAGGATCTTACAAAATCTCAGGTTATTGGTTGGGTTAAAACTGCTTTAACAGATACAGTAGTAACAGAAATTGAAACTAAATTAAAAAACAAAATAATAGAGGAAAGAACACCTACAATCGGCTACGGCACTCCTTCATCTTGGTCAAGTTAAATGGCAATCGAACCTGGGATATATAATTTTACTCTTCAGCGAAGATCGGATCATACAATACCGCTTATTTTTAAGGATTCTAATAATGCCGCAATTAATTTAACTGGATTTACTGTGGCTGCACAGGTTTGGGAAGAAACACGCACCACAAAATATGCTGATTTTTCTGTGTCTTATACCGATAGATCTGCTGGATCTGTAAGTATTAGTCTTACTGATACTCAAACTGCTACATTTACTCCTGATCTTTTAAAGTATGATGTTTTATTAATTGATGGAGCAGGGTCGAAACAATATTATTTAGAAGGTACAATATTTGTAAGCGAGGGCTACACTTCAACATGAGTTCAGTTAACATCACCACCGAAAGGAACACCGTTACGGTTAATGGTGATACCAATGTTGTTACGGTAGCGACAAGAGGTCCTCAGGGTCCTCAGTTTAGTAGCACTAATTCACTTTTAGTTGACAACAATAAAGTAAACAACTCTGTAGTGTATTTTGACCAAAGTAGTGGTACATTTAAAGCAGATCAAACTCGCACCGTTGAAAATCTTGTAGACGGAGGAAACTTCTAACATGGCAAACACCTTAAGAATTAAAAGATCTACTGGATCGTCAGCACCCAC
>VTLG01001992.1_pt1 | contig 13795 bp, 20 predicted proteins | sample 4694571 | NCBI WGS metagenome assembly VTLG01 (sample SAMN12604809, study PRJNA352737) | marine metagenome | biome: ENVO:00000447; feature: ENVO:00000209|ENVO:00000569|ENVO:01000036; material: ENVO:00002151; isolation source: viral sequences binned using virsorter ...
GCTTTTGATGCTTTTGGTTATCTTTGTCTACAACAATTTAATTTGGCAAAACCAGAGACATTAGGGCAAACTGCGTTTAGAATATATTAAGAGTTACTTTTCTACTTATGTATCATTCTACAACTAAGAAAAAGAAGAAAAAAAAGAAGGGAGGTAAAAAGAGAAGTGAATGTTCCTGTAAATAAAGCGTTATACTCTAGGGTAAAAGCAGAGGCTAAACGTAAATTTAAAGTTTATCCATCTGCTTACGCTAACGCATGGCTTGTACGAGAGTATAAAAAGCGTGGTGGCACTTACCGAGTGGAGAAAAAACGTGGCAAGAAGTAGTGGTGGTCTTACACGATGGTTCAAAGAAAATTGGGTTGATGTAAAAACTGGTAAACCTTGTGGTCGTAAAAAAGGTGAAAAACGAGGTTATCCAGCTTGTAGACCAAGTAAACGTGTCTCAAGTAAGACACCTAAGACAGTAGGAGAAATGACAGCTAGTGAAAAAACACGGTTTAAACGTGAAAAAACTAGTAGTAAGAAGATAACATATCAACATAGACGTAAAAAAACTACCAAAAAGAAAAAATGATTGAAATCACCGATGAAATGCTCGATGTCATCGAGAAAGTAAAAGGAAAACGAAATCCTGCTCTTTGGGATCCCAGATGTGAACAATATATGAGAAATAACAAGAAAGGTACTGTAAAAAAGTCAACTACAAGTTAAACTATTTATAAATACTCTTTTTTCTTAGAATCATGGCATTTTTTCGTGGCGAAGAAGGGTCTGTTAAATTTAAAAACGGATCTGGAACAACTGAAGCAATCGTGTCTACTACAGGTTGGACACTAGATACAACAAAAGAGACTCTTGAGTGTACTGCACACGGTGATACTTTTAGAAAATATGTTGGAGGATTAATTTCTGGTTCTGGCACTATTGATTTTCTTTATACAGCAGCCAGTGGTAATGAAACTGCAAACTTGTTAGCTGATGTTTTAACAGCAGAAGACCCAGCAGATGCACAGTTTGAATTATTTTTAGATACTTCTGGTAGTAAAAAAGTAAGTTTTTCTGGAATTACTACAGGAACAACCTTATCTGCCACAACAGGTGATTTAGAAACAGTTAACGTTAGTTTTATAACTTCAGGTGCTATTACCAACGCTGCCTAATGCCTAAAGGTTCTTACTCAGCCAAGCAACGTAAACTTGCTTCCGTTGCACCACCACGGGATAAGATCACGGCTGCTGATTTTAAAAAGCTACGTTCTAAGAAAAAACGAAAAAAGAAGTGAAACTTACTCCTCGCCAAAAAACTTTATTATCTAAACACTCTAAACATCATAGTGCAAAGCATATGGAGTTTATGAAAAGGCGAATGAGAGCAGGAGATACCTTCACTCAAGCCCATAAAAAGGCACAAGCAAAGGTGGGCAAATGAGAAAAAAACGTAAACAAGTAAATTTAAGTGTAGGCAGGGGAGAAAAGTCTAAAACAGGTGGACTAACTGCAAAAGGTCGTGCGAAGTACAATCGTGCTACAGGCAGTAATTTAAAAGCACCAGTTACAGGAAAAGTAAAACCTGGAAGTGCAGCGGCTAAAAGACGTAAATCTTTTTGTGCAAGAATGGGTGGGATGAAAGGACCATTAAAAAAACCTGACGGTACACCAACAAGAAAAGCGTTAGCATTAAGAAAATGGAGATGCCCTAAAAAATGACTTACGCATTACCAGGAATGCTAAAAACCAGCATTACTGCTACTACATATATCGGTAATACTGATAGTCCTTTTACTAGAAATAGGGCTGTATTAGATATGATGAAGGGTTGGGAAATAATGAAAGCTGTTAGTGAAGGTACAGAATATTTAAGAGAGAATAGTGAAGCATTTTTACCTTTAGAACCAAGAGAAGATTATGATGCTTATCTTGCGAGAGTTAATAGATCAGTATTTAGTCCTTTTACACAAAGATTGATTAGGGCAGCTACAGGTCTTGTATTAAGAAAACCAATAACACTTATAGGTGATCCTTATTGGACAGAAATGTTTAAGATGGATGTTGATGGTTGTAAGTCAGATTTAGATGAATATGCAAGAAGATTATTAATGTGTTCTCTTACTTATGGTCAAAGTCATATTCTTGTAGATTATCCTGCACCTGGAGGAGCAGTAAGTTTAGCTGAAGAGAGATCACAAAACCGTAGACCATATTGGATTGAAGTTGATCCAACTAATATTTACGGTTGGAGATTAGATAGAGAAGCAAATTACGGAAATCTTGTTCAAGTAAGAATTGCAGAAAAAGCTGTATTACCTGATGGTGCTTTTGGTGAAAAAATATATGATCAGATGAGAGTTATAGAACCTGGTAGATATCGTGTATTTAGAAGAAAAGAAACTGTTGAAGATATGTATGAAGAAAATGATGGTGCATATGCAGGTAATATGCAAGGTACACCAAATGAAAAAGATTTTGAATTAGCGGAATCAGGACAGTTTTCTTTAGGTGAAATACCTTTAGTTACTATTTATTCGGGCAAAGTAGATAATATGACAAGCAAACCTCCTTTATTAGACATTGCTTATTTAAATCTTGCACATTATCAAAGACAAGCTGATTTAATTCATAGTTTGCACGTTGCATCTCAACCAATGCTTGTAATGGAAGGATATGATGATCAGACTAAGGATTTAGCTATATCTGTCAATTATGCAATGGCAACTCAACCTGGTAATAAAGTTTATTATGTAGAACCTGCAAGTAGTGCTTTTGATGCTCAATCTGCTGAGATAAAAGAATTACAGATGCAAATGGCTACCTTGGGAATATCTACTTTGAGTCAACAGAAATTTGTAGCAGAATCTGCTGATGCAAGAAGATTAGATCGTGTTGATACAAATTCTATGCTTGCTATGGTGTCGATGGAACTTGAGCAAAAACTACAGAAAGCCTTCAATTTATCTGCACAGTATGTAGGAATTGAACCTCCAGAAGTAAAAATTAGCAGAGATTTTGATATCGAAAGATTGATTGGACAGGATATTACAGCTTTGACATCATTATTTGATCAACAAGTCATTGATAGAGAAGAATTTAGAGATATTTTGGTTCAAGGTGAAGTGTTACCTTCAGCTAATGAGGCCAAATCTGAATAGTTTGTTACAATGATATATAAATACATATAACTTATGGGTAAGCATTTAGATTATGTTCAGCAATCTGATGGAACATATAAGTGGGAACTGGCAGAGATCCCTGCTGTTAAATCCACTCCAGTAGAAACTCCAAAAATAAAAAAGGAAACTAAAAAAGTTTCTAAGAAAAAATCTACAAGTATTTTATCTGAATAATCTATGGCAATCGAAGAAAAAGTAGTTCAGTCTGAGTCTGTGGCTCCTACTGATCAGTCTGTGACTGAAACTCCTTCACAACCACAACCACAAGCACCAAACCTAGACGCTGTAAAGGCAGAGTACGAAGCAAAATTAGCTGCTGCACAAAAAGAAGCTGCTGAAGCACAGGAAAAATTTCAAGGAATAAAAGGTAAACTTGATGAGGTTTACAAACAAAAAGAAGAAAAACGTACTAAAGAGTTAGAAGATCAAGGCCAATACAAAACTCTTTGGGAGGAAGCTAATAAAACTGCACAAGATAAAGATGCACAGATTAATAGCTTATCTCAGCAGTTAGAAGACATGAAAACTTCTAATGAAGTTGCATCAACAAAACAAACAGCACTTGCAGCTATCAGTAATCTTGGTGCGATTAACGCAGAACAAACTTTATCATTATTACAAAATAAATTACAAAAAAATGCTGAAGGTAAAGTTGTAATTATTAATGGTGGAGTAGAACAAGATTTAAATGCTTATCTTACAAGTCTTAAAAATCCTGGAAGTGGTTGGGAACATCATTTTAAACCAAGCACTGCTGCTGGAATGGGTGCAAAACCAAGTCCCGTTGGTAATGTGTCAGGTGGCTCAGAAAACCCTTGGAAGACTGGCAATTTGACGCGACAGCTTATAATGGAGAATGAGGACCCCGATCTCGCAGCCGTGCTGAAGAGAGAGGCTCAAACAAAATAGTTAGTTTCTGTGAGACTAACGCCTTAATCCGTGATTAGGGTATCGCAAAAGTAACAAGGTGATCTGAATGGCTGCTCCATTTCAGAATTATTCGGGCGGTGTCCTATTAGCGGATATCGTAAAGAGAAATAATCTCAGCACATACGTTTCCGAAGCTATAAAAGAGCGTAGTGCATTTTTACAATCTGGTGCTATCACTCGTAACGCATTATTAGATGCAAGCGAAGGTGGTACAAGAATACAGGTTCCTGAGTTTAACCCAATAGCTCCAACAGAAGAGATCCTAACTGGTGCTTCAAACTGGGGTACATCTACTGCTGGTTATCTAACACCACAAAAGATTGGTACAGGAACACAGATTGCAACTATCTGTCATAGAGCATTTGCATATGCTGTAGACGATATTGCAGTTTTAGCTGCTGGTGAAGATCCAATGGGTCACATCAGAAATCAACTTGCAGATGCAATCAACAAATTAAACAACGCTAGATTGTTTTCACATTTAGCTGGTTTATTTGGAACTGCACTTTCAAGCAACAAGCTAGACCTAGCAAAAGCTGGTGCTAGTGCTACTGAAGCTAACTTCCTTACTGCTTCTGCCATTGCAAAAGCAAGAAACCTACTTGGAGAAAGAGGTGAAGATCTAGATATTCTTATCGTTCACCCAACAGTTGCTTACTACCTATATCAGGTTGGTATGTTAACTTTCTCTACTTCTGCTTTATCTACTGGAACAGGTATACAGTGGGGTGGCGGTGGTGTTGGAATCAGCGACAGAGCAGTTGGTGAATTTGCTGGCTGTACAGTTGTTGTTGACTCTGCTGTTAACACAGTTGCACCATCTAGTTCAAGTGGTCATCAAATAGAGTTTTTCTGCTACTTAACGACTTCTGGAACAATCCTAGAAGGTCAGCAATCTGCACTAAGAATTGAAGCTGAAAGAAACATTCTTTCTAAGCAAGATGTTCTATCTGTTGATTATCACACTGCGTATCATGTTATGGGTACTAAGTGGAATGATGCTGCTGACAATCCAACTAATGCAAATTTAGCAACAGCTAACAAGTGGGCTATCACATATGATGCTGACTTGATCCCATTAGTTCAGTTAACAGTTAACTCTCCTCTAGACACTTCAACTTATTAATCGTAAGATTAAATTAGTGGTCATAAACCTCATCAATTATTGGTGGGGTTTTTTCTTTACGCTACAATAAAACTAAATTACTTTTTGGATTGTGGCAGCTACCATAACAGCAACATTATCAAGTGCTACTGCAAATAGCTATGTCACATTGGCAGAAGCTAATACTTATTTTGAAACTGTACCAGATTCAAGCACTTGGACTAATAAAACTGATGATCAAAAAAATAGAGCATTGATTGCAGCTACAAGATGGATCGATAGTTTAGTTTTTTATGGTGATCGTTGTGATAATGGACAGGCACTTAAGTTTCCTAGAAATAACTATAAAGTTGATGATGTTGAATTAGCTTGCACCACAATCCCAAACAATATTAAATATGCACAATATGAATTAGCTAGAGCTTTGGCAAATGATACTGATGCAATTACAGGTACAACAGGTAAAGATGGTAATTTTTCTGAAGTTAAATTAGGAGATATCGAAGTTAAATATAATACTGATAGTCAGGGAACTGGTTCTATAAATAATATTTTAGATGTTTATCCTTGGTTACAAAGTTATCTTGGAGCATATATGTTAGGTGGAGCTGGTACTTTTCAAATGAGAGTAGTTAGAGGATAATGGCGGGTCAATTAGATTCATTATTAAAGAATGTAGCTAAACAGGTTGTAGCTGATCTTGGAGCTTCTTTAGATTCTTCTATTGTCTATACAAGAAAAGCATCAGGAAGTTATAACACAAGTACAGGTGTGTATTCTACAAGCGATACGACTTACAGTATTAAAGCTCCTGTTGAGTTTGTTCAATCTACTGAAGATGATGGTAGAGAAAGAAGAGAAGCGAAAGTTTATATTACTCCTGATTTGATAGGAAATAATCAACCAGATTTTCAAGATGAAGTTACATTAACTTATGCTGGATCTACAAGAATAGGACAAATAGTTAATATAGATACAAGACAAGGTGGACAAACTTATTTGTTTACTTTATTAGTGAGGTTCTGATGGCTTCAACACGAAATATCAATAGAATTATTCCAGATTTAGAAGGAAATTTAGAAAGAGATCTAAATAAGTTAGTGACAGCAATAATAGCTGATTTATCTACAAAAGAAAATAGTCCAGTAGATACAGGTTTCTTTGCTTCAAGTTGGACTGCTGGAACACAAAGACCGAGAGCCGATGAGGCTAGAGAATCAGTTGCTCCGTGGAGTAATATCAAACCAAGAAGAAGAGGAGATCAAAGTAATCCACAAGCTGTTATAGAACCTAGATTCATTGACTCAATACCTAAATTTAAACCTTTTTCTAAAGTATTTATTGGCAATAGATCACAATATGCAGCTAGAGCTTTGGCTTCTCCAAATAGTCAAGTTCCTCAATATGTACAAGGTAAATTAAGACCAATTATTAACGCAATATTTACAGATAAACCAAAACTAGGTATTGCTGCATTTGGTACTGGTGTTAGGAAGAAATCTGATAATGTTAGATTTGAAGGCGGTGGTATTGGTGCATTTAGTGATCCTAGTTCTGTATTCGTTGATTACGAAACCCCATGACTTTAGTTAACACAAGAGCAGCTTTTGAAAAAGCAGTAACAGATGCAGTTGCAGCAGTAGATGCTACTGTCGAAATGGTTTATGACAACATGGTTTATAAAACACCTGGAAAAACAAAAAAATATATTCTTATGTCTGTTGATTTTGCACAGGCAACAACACAAACTCAAGGTGCATCACAGGATTTTTATTCTGGTGTTATTCAATGTAACATCTATGTTCCAAGAGGAAAAGGCAGTGCAACTCTATCTGCATTAGGAGAAGCTGTTATTGATGGTCTTACTTCTGTTAATGCTTCGACTTATACAGATACTTTTAATTGTGACCCTAGAGTTCTTGATGTTGTCGGCCCTGCTCCTATCGAATTAGATGACTCTTCACACTTTCTTGGCTTAATATCTTGCCAATTTACCGCAAACGCTTAGTATACTGAAGTAAGTATACTAATTTTATGACTAGAGCAGTTGACCTTTTAAGAAACAAGTTTGGAGTTTCTCAGCTTTATAAACATGATGTTATTAAAAATGATGAGGTAATTTTTTCTGTTTATTGGCATCCTTTAACTATTGCTGAAAGAGAATCCATAATTAAAAAAAGTGGAACTGAAGATAATAATGATTATGCCTTACAGATGATGATAGAAAAAGCATTAGATGAAGATGGCAAAAGACTTTTTCAAGATGGAGATAAGGCATCTTTAAGAAGAGAAGTTGAAGCATCAATTCTTGAAGAGATACAATTAGCTATGATTAATGCTGGTGCTGATAAGGAGGTTGAAGAGGCTAAAGCCGATTTGAAAAGCTAATAAAGATTGGAAATTTATATTTTCATTAGCAAAAGAATTACATAAAACTGTAGCTGAATTATGTGAAACTTTAACTATTGAAGAAATGATAGGGTGGGCTGCTTATGCAGAATTAGAACATGAGGAATATGAAAAACAAAAAGAACAAGCACAGAAAACTAATGCTTTAAGAGGTAAAAGAAGGTAATATAGAGAAAATGTTTTAATTTTTATAGCAAGTGGCTAATTATAATGTAGATATTGCTGTTGCTTTAAAAGGTGCGAAGAAACTAACTGCTTTTAATAAAGATGTTAGAACTACACAATTACAGGTAGAAGGATTAAATAAAACTTTAAAAAATGTTGCTAAAGATCAAGGTTTATTAGTAAAAAGTTTTGACAATTTAAATCAAGTTTTATCACAAGCAAAAAAGAATTTTAATGCTGTTGCTTCTGGTACGAGTTTACAAGAGAAAGCTGCAAGACAATTAGTACTTGCGGAAAAACAATTAAATAAAGAATATCAACAAAGAGAAAGATTATTAAATAATTTAAGAACTTCATATACTCCAATGCCTTTGCCTGGTTCTGGTATTGGATCAGATCCTGTTGCAAAATCTATTGCTAGAAGGCAAAGAAAATTGTCAAGAGGAGCAAATCAATATAGCGGGCCAATAGGACCAGGTGAAGCTGTATCTGCAAACCTAAGATCTCCATTACCACCTAGATCTGATGTTTTTCTTTCTTCTCCATTACCTCCTAGAGTTCCATTACCTCCTAGGTCATCAATAGAACCTGGTCAAAGTTTATTTGGACAAAGTGTAAATATTGAAAGGTCATTAAAAGAAAGAATGGCAATACAAAATAAATTGTTCAAGATGGAGATTGGTCAGACAAAGGCAGCAAAAGAAAGAACAAAACAACTCAATAAGCAAAATGCAGAGTTGAGAAGAATGAAAATTGAAAATCAACAATCATTGTTTACTCAATACTCTGGGCCAATAGGACCAGGAATGGCATCACCGATAAGACAACGACCTATTGGAGGTAATATTCCAACTTTTGGTGGACTAGCAAATCGTTTAAATGTAAGAGGTCAATTTGGACAAGGAGGTGCTTTTGCTGCGACAGGAGGACAAAGAGCAAGAGGTGCTTTAAGTAATGCTCTTATTGGTGGTGGTTTTCCTCTGTTATTTGGTCAGGGTGCTATAGGTGCAGCTGGTGGTGGTATCGGTGGTGCTTTGGGTGGTGCTTTAGGTGGAGGTTTTGGTTTTGGTTTATCTATAGCTGGTACTGCAATAGCTCAACAAATACAACAGACTCTTGATTTTAGAAAATCTATTAGAGAACTAAACAAGGAAATGCAACAGATGGGTATAAGTTCAAATATTAGTGGATCACAAGTGAGACAACTAGGTAAGTCTTTGGGTATTACAAAAGAAGAAGCAGTAAAAGCATTACAAGAGTTCAAACGATTTGGTGATAATGCAGTATTATTTGCTGAAAAATTTGGAGGAGATTTTGCTAAATTTGATGCTATTGCACAAGCAAATACAGTTCAATCTGCATTGGCAGCAATAAGAAAAATAAATAAAGATATAACATTAGATGATGAGTTGAGGTTCTTAAACTCTGTAAGAAGACAAGGCGTTGAAGCAACAATAAATCAAATGCTTGATGAAATGTTAGAAAAAGAAAAAAAATTAGAGACAGCAGGTTTTGGACAGGGAGAGGGTAAAAATGCAGGTGCTAATCGAAAAAGACCTGGTCAATTACGACAAGAAAGTAAAGCAACACAAGATTTAACAGATAAAAATAGGGTATTTAGAGAAGAATTAATAAAAGTTAGAGATCAATTTATACAAAACAGAGATGCGGCAGAGGCAGCTAATCGTTCTATTGCATCAGGTTTAGAAGAGGTAAATGCAGAAATAAGAAAACTAAATGATGCACAGTTTCAAGTAGTTCAATTATCTAAAACACTTGGTTCTGCATTTTCAGAATCCTTTAAAGGAATAATAAAAGGAACAATGAGTGTAGGAGATGCATTTAGAAATATGTTTATGCGTATAGCAGATCATTTCTTGGATATGGCTGCACAAATGGCCGCTGCATCAGTAGCAAAAGGATTTCTTGGGTTATTTGGAAGTGCATTTTCTTTTGGAGGTGGAAATAATGATGTTTTTGCAGGTTTCAATAGAGGGCCAGCAGGTGGACTTACAATGGATAGTTTTGCTAATGGAGGTAGACCTCCTGTTGGAAGAGCTTCGTTAGTAGGAGAGAGAGGTCCAGAACTTTTTGTTCCTAATAGTGCAGGTACTATAATTCCAAATCATGCACTTGGTGGCTCGACAAATATCGTAGTAAATGTAGATGCTTCTGGTTCTAATCTAGAAGGAGATGAAAATGAAGGTAGAGCTTTAGGTATTGCATTATCAGCAGCTATAGAGACAGAATTAATTAAACAGAAAAGACCTGGAGGTTTGCTTGCATAATGGCTAACTTTGATACTGATGTAAACATAAAACCTACTTACGGTGTACGAAAAAACTCTGCTCCAAAAGTTCGTACTGTAGTCTTTGCTGATGGATTTGAACACAGAATAAATTTTGGATTAACTCAACATCAAAATCCTAAAATTTTTAATCTTACATTCGAGGTTACAGAATCACAAGCAGATACCATTGAAAATTTTTTAGATGCCCGTGCAAACGCAGCAGGTGTATCTGGAGACAGTGATAGTTTTGATTTCACTCCTCCAGGTGAGTCAACCTCATCTAAATTTGTATGTGAATCTTGGAACAAATCAATACCTTATCTCAATAGAGCAAGAATACAAGCAACATTTAGGCAGGTGTTTGAACCATGAGTACTGCTAAGTATATAAGCGAGCTACAAAATGCTAATCCTAGTGCTGTTATAGAACTTTTTGAATTGCAACTTAAAAAAGCATTACACGGTTCAAATCAAATTTATTATTTTCATAATGGTTCTAATTTAAATTTTAATCGTGAAATTATATGGAACGGTAATAGTTATCAAAGATTTCCAGTACAAGTAGAAGGTTTTGAATATAAGGGTGGTCAATTACCACGACCTACATTGACTATCAGTAATGCAACTGGATTTATGAGTGCCTTACTTATTAATGTTAATGATCCAACATTGGCAGACCCAAATGACCCTGATTCAGGAGGTACAGTTGGTAATGACTTAATAGGTTCAATTTTTACAAGAAGAAGAACAAATGCAAAGTTTTTATCTCATGCTAATTTTGTTGGAAATAATCCGTTTGGTACACCTGATGAAACTGTAGAAGATGCAAAACAAATATTTACTATTGCCAGAAAGTCAACAGAAAATAGAGAAATTGTACAGTTTGAATTAGCTTCTGCTCTTGATATGGCAAATGTTAGATGCCCTAATAGAATATGTACTAGAAAAGATTTTCCTTCTATTGGTACGTTTATAGGATGAACTGGAAAGAATCTGCTCTTATTCACGCTAAAGAAGAAGCTCCTAAAGAGTCCTGCGGTTTATTATTAAATATAAAAGGTAAAGAAACTTATCACCCCTGCCGTAATCTTTCGTTAACGGATCATCAATGTTTTATTTTAGATCCAGAAGATTATGTAGAAGCAGATAATAGAGGAGAGATTATTGCAGTAATCCATAGTCATCCAAATAATTTACCAATTGCAAGTCAAGCAGATAAAATAAGTTGTGAACAAAGTGGTTTAGTATGGCATATTGTTAATCCGAAAACAGAAGAATGGGGTTATTGTGAACCAACAGGTTATAAACCACCATTACTAGGTAGACCATGGGTTTGGGCTGTTGCAGACTGTTGGACATTAGTAAGAGATTGGTATAAAGAGGTTAAAAATATAGAGTTACAGGATTATACAAGACCTATTACACCACAAGAATTTTATCTTAATCCATCACTTGAAACACTTTTACCAGAAAGAGGTTTTAGGTTATTAAGTCCAGATGAAGCGTTATTAAATGGTGATGTATTAGCAATGAGTATTTTTAATAAACATTTAAATCACGTTGCTATTTTTTTAAATGGGGAGGTCTTACATCATTTAACCGATAGACTATCTTGTAGAGAGCCTTATTCTGCTTGGCTACAAAAGTGTACAGGAGCAAAGTATCGTTATGACAACTAAATTAAAACTTTATGGTGATTTAGGTAAATTTATAGGTCATAAGGAATTTGATATTCATGCTAACACTCCTGCAAAAGCAGTAAGTTTTCTTATTAATAATTTTCCACAGGCAGAAGCATATATGAATAATAGGAATTATGCAGTATTGGTAAATGATGTTGAAATTGATGAGACTGAATTACATGATTTAACAGGCACACAGGAAATTAAATTTATTCCTGTTATTAGTGGTGCTGGTCGTGGATTTGAAAAAGTTGTAGCTGGTGCATTGATAATTGGAAGTGCTTTTTTATTTGGCCCTACTGGTTTTATGACTGCTCAAGGTGCTAGTGTAACAGCAGGTACAGTTATAGCAAAATCAGCAGTTTATGTTGGAGCAAGTTTAGCTTTAACTGGTGTAAGTGAAATGCTTTTTCCTCTGCCTGATAATGATATGGAAGGCGACCCAAGAATTTCTTTTAGTTTTACTGGCCTTCAAAATACATCTAGGGCTGGAACTCCCGTCCCAATTTGTTACGGAGAAATCTTAACTGGTTCAGTGGTAATCAGTGCAGACATTACAACTGATGAAGTAGGAGGGGGATTAAATTGACTGAAAATATTATTAGAGGTTCTTTATTTGGATTATTTGGTGGTGGAAACAAACCAAAAATAGCACCTGACAATTTAAACTCAAGACAGCAACTAAAAGTTTTAGATTTAATATCAGAAGGTGAAATAGAAGGTTTTGCTAGTCCTTCAAAAGAAGGTCTTACTCAAGGAACTACTGCATATAATAATGCAGCTTTAAAAGATGTTTTTTTAAACAATACTCCTGTATTGCAATCTTCAGCAAATTCTGCAAATCCTTCTTCAAGTGATTTTAATTTTGCTGATGTAGATTTTCAAGTTAGATTTGGAACTTCTAATCAACAAAAAATAAAAGGGGTACGAGCAACAGGACAACCTGTAGATGTAGGAGTGGTCGTTACAGATAAATTACCAAATGGCGATGAATCTGATGGGATAACAAGACAATTCGCAAATAGTTTTGATCAAGTAAGAGTTATCTTAGATTTTCCAACTTTACAAAAATCAACTGAAAAAGGTGATATTAAAGGTTCAAAAGTAAGATTTAAAATACGAGTTAAATATAGTAATGAAACTGAATTTACAACAATCATTGACGATACTGTCAAAGGAAGAACTGTTGACTTATATCAAAGAAGTTATCTTCTTGATCTAGATAAAGACAATGGAAGTAACATAGTTAATTTAAATGTTTTAAGAATAACTAAAGATGCAACTGTAGGAGGTAGAGAGCAAAATGAGTTTAGGTGGAACTCATATATACCTCTTACAGATGAAAATTTAGAGTATAAAGATAGTGCCTACGCTGCTATAAAATTTGATTCAAAACAATTTAATTCTGTTCCTCCAAGATTTTTTCGTGTAAGGGGTATAAAAGTAAGAATACCGGGTGCTGGTGCTAACAACTCTGGAACTCCAACTGTTGATAGTGCTACTGGTCGTATTATTTATCCAGCTAATTATGTTTTTTCTGGAACAATGGCTGCAGCGCAATGGTGCTCATGTCCAGCAATGATACTTTTGGATTTATTAACTAATAAAAGATATGGATTTGGAACGCATATTGCACTAGATCAATCTACAGATGCAAAATTATATGAGAACATTGATTTGTTTTCTTTTTTTAATGCAAGCAAGTTTGCAAATGAATTGGTCAGTGATGGTAGTACAAGTGGAAAAGAAGCAAGGTTTAGTTGTAATGTGAGTATTCAAAGTTCTAGTGAGGCATTTAAATTAATTAATGAATTAGCTGGTGTAATGAGGTGTATGCCAATATGGTCTGCTGGTTCAATATCTCTTGCACAAGATAAACCAAAAGACCCTAGTTATTTATTCAGTCTTTCTAATGTAACTGAAGCAGGTTTTTCATATTCTGGAAGTGATTTAAAAACTAGAAGCACAATAATAAATGTTTCTTATTTTAATATGGAAACAAGGGAGCTTGACTATGAAACTGTTGGTGACAATACAGATTCGACT
>VTLG01003766.1_pt1 | contig 13794 bp, 7 predicted proteins | sample 4694571 | NCBI WGS metagenome assembly VTLG01 (sample SAMN12604809, study PRJNA352737) | marine metagenome | biome: ENVO:00000447; feature: ENVO:00000209|ENVO:00000569|ENVO:01000036; material: ENVO:00002151; isolation source: viral sequences binned using virsorter ...
AAAGGTAGGTAATGGGTCTGGTACACCAGAGATAGTCCAAATACCGTTAGTTGCTGCAATATACTTCCAAGTTACAGTATTGTCTGTAATAGAACTTCCTTCACCAGTAGGTCCACCTGATCCTGCAGATGTACCTGCTCCTGTACATAAATATAGTTTACCACTATCATTAGTTCTCTGATCATTTACTTTATAAGTTGTTCCACTTGCCCAAGCAGCTGAAAGTATCTTAACTGGTAAGTCAGCTGTTGAAGTTATCTCATAAATATCATCTACTGTTGGTGAATCAGTAGTACCAAATAAATCTTGAACCTTTTGTGCAGTACCTTTAATAGCATAAGGTAACACTGTTGACACAGAATCTGCAGCTGCATCAGCAGTTATTACTGCGTTATCTGCATCAGCAATTGCCTCAAGAGCTTTAGCTAGTGCTGTAGCTGAGTCAGTGATAGCTTTACCGACTCCCTTTTGAGGATCAGATGCGTCAGTTGAATCAGTTCCAGAAGTACCATCACCGTTACCTCGTACAACCCAAACAGGAGTTTCACCTGCAGCTGCTGTATTTTTAGCAACGAAGGCATCGGTTGCTAATATAGAAGCATCTGCATCTGTTTCTGCAGCAGTAGCTTTTGTAAGTGCTGCCGCTGCATCAGTGTTTGCATCTGTAACTAGATTAGATGCTTCCTGTGTTACGTATAAGTTCTGTGTATAGTTATCATTCAAGTCACCAGCTCGAATAGCTGAACCTGGATAGAAGGTTGCAGCCAACGAGTCACCTGATGTATTACGTTTAATCTTAATATTCTTTTTATCACCTAGTAGTGCTTCATCTTCGGCAGATGGATCAGCTTGAGCTGCATTGAATTCAATAGTAGTAGCATTGGCGAAGAAGTAGTCGTTATCATCTTCTTCAGTTTTTAGTGTTTTTTTAGTTCCCCATGAGCCGCCGGAGTATACATATACTTCAACGTCTGATTGGTTTAAATATGGAAATATAAAGGAGAATTTAGTTTTACTATTCCCCCGATGTAAATTTTCAGTTGTAGCCATAATGCTATTAGTTTAATGGTTGTTGTAACCTAATTAGTTCATCTATTTGTTCTTGAGTTGTAAGTGCTTTATCATATTCCCCATGTTCCATCTGATCTCTCTTATGCTTCTCTAGCAGACCCATTGGTCTAGCTTCCTTCCTTTGTAATTCTAACTCTTTAAACGCTAATCTGAATGCTGTGTTATGCATTTCAGTTAGTTTGTCGTGTATGAAAGTCTTACCAATAGGGAACTTCTCTTGTCCGTGTTGCTGAAGATGCTGCCTATAATATGACAATGATCTCTTATCCTGTGGATTTTGATCAATCTTCATTAAAGCTTGGATTTGTTCTTGAAGTCCAGCATTCTGTGCGATCCATGTATTAACAAACCACCGCTCATCAGCATCTAACTTCTTACCTGGTATATTAGGGTTCATACGCATGGTATGTAAACCATCCCAACCAGTACCAATCAGCCACTGCCTCCATGGTTCCATACCACCATTTGATTTAAAGATAGGTAATACAGAATTAATAGCAGATGTCATAGGATCAGTATAGTTAATACGGTCTCCAGTGTAGACATCGATTTGATCTTTCAAGTTATTATTACCTGGGAACAGGAACTTATTCCTATTCATTAAGAATGATTGAATTTCATTATCAACATCCTTAAGTTGTGGAGTAATAGCTTTACTTAGAATACTACGTAGACCTGCCCAAGCGAATGGGACTGTAGGGTTGATGTGTCCATCTGAAACAAAACGTTTCCAAGCTGTTTCATCACGCCCTAATAGACTTACAAGAGGTTGTAATCCACTAAGGAATGTAGAGTTAGACACATTAGCAGACAGTGACCAGCCTAGTTTTAACCACCAATCTTCAGCTACTGAAGAATCAACACGTGTAGATTGATAGTGAATATCACCTACTAGGTTTAATATCTGACTATAAGGTTCCAAACCTTGATGACTATGCCATTCACCAGTAAATGGGTTCCTAATTGAATTGAACTTCACTCCGAGAGCTTCCATATCTCTACGTTCTTGAGCATCAGAAGGTCCATTACCTGTTATATTACCTCCTGCAGCGTACATGCCTGCAGAAAGTGCAACAAGTTGTCCCATGGTTTGTCTACCACGATATTCATTCTTTAATGTTTCAAATGATATATCACTGAATTCATTAATACCATGTGCCTGTAATGCTTCAATCTTCTCAGCTTTTGATGTAGCTTTAAATACTTGACGTGCTTTACCAATAGCCATATCAAGACCACTTACTGGGTTGAAACTCCAAGCAAGTTCTGTAGCATTAACACCAGTTCTAGGGAACCTGAATAATGGTTTCAGTGCTGGTACATGATCTACTATAGTCTCAATAGATCTAGCAATTCTATTGTCTAAGTTAAGAGCTATTTCACTAGCTGCATGCTTAGCTGCTTCATCTGTTAGCAGTCCAGTTTCATCGAATGACCCTCTATATAGATCATCTGACTTCTGTAGGAACTTAGCTTCATCCCATACACCACCTGTTTCTGATAATAAATCATCATAAGCATTAGCTCGTGCAGTTGCACTTGCTAGCATTGAGTTAGTGAAACCATCGATAGTATGTAGTGAATTAACACCCCATCTAAAGAATTGGTTGTTGTTGTAAGTACTCATTAGACGTGCCCAGTTAAGCATGAATAACTTACCGTGCTGGTTGTTCTTTCTCCAGCCTTCAGCCATAGATTCCATGACTTCAAACTGATGACTTTGAGCAAAACTAATGTCTGCCCTACCACGCATCATAGCCATTTCAGGATTCTTTCTTACATAATCCCATTCTTTAGCTGCGTATTTAAGAGCATTTTGGAAGTTCTCCACTACACCACCATAGGTATGTAGTCCTCGTTTGATGTCACCAAACCTTCCCCTTACTGATGCACCTGCAAGTATAGATACAGGTTTACCTATAAGCATTAATGAGTTACCTATCAATGCTCTAGCTGGTGCAAGTCCATTTAGAAGACCATTGAATTGAACACCGTGAATACCTTGCATCACTAGACTAGGTACTTCAGGATTAAGGTCAATGAATCCTTTCTTAATTAGACCTATATTACTTTCAGCCCATCTATGGAGTTTATATAATTGATCTACATCACCACCACTGAGATCATAAGCTTCTTTGAAGGCTTTCAGGTACTCAGGATTATGTTTGTTTATATCTTTTAAAGTCTGTATAACTTCTGCACCTCTGGCTTTAGCTTCAATCAAGTTAGCATCAAACTCTTCAACCATCCGTTGCATCTTTTTAGCAACTAGAGGGTTCTTAGACTTTGCAAACTGCATCATCTGACCTTGATAACCCCAAAGAAATCTATTAGCACGTATCTCCTGATTCAGCAGCTCCATGTTACTTAGAGCATTATCCATCTGTCTAGTTGTATCTAGACCTGCATCCTCTAATAGAGTTGCAGCATGTGCAGATGTTTCAATAGAATCAGCTGCTTGTTGCGTACCTAATGCTGATGCCCTCATTTTCTGAGGATCATACATGTCATCAAATACACGTCTGAATGCTTGAGATGCCTCAACAAAAGCTTCATCACTCAAGAAACCTGAGTTATAACTCTCTTGAATATTAGTCTTCATGACGTTCAGAATGTCAGCAAATTCAGCTGGCTCCATGTCATAGACTTTTTGTACAAGACTATCTACACTAGCATTTAACTCTGCAGCAGAACGTGTCCATTTACCTTCGTAAATAGCATCTACTTGTCTAGGTATTCTAGCCCCAAACTCCTCTAAGAAGTTACCACGTGCTGTAGCATTCCGTGCCTTGAGTAAGTCACGCATACCATCAGTAGGTAGTGCAGCTCTAGCACGTCCATTATCTACATTGATTTGATTTAGGATTCTATCATGATCTAATATTGCTCCAACAGGATCACCTTCAGCAGCTGTAATACCGCGTTGTTGTGCTTGTGCTGGGTCATTAACGATTGGATTATGCCCTAAAGCTCCATCAGGATCATCAGCCATGATTTCCACAGCTTCTTTCTGTAATGCATTATCACGTGCATGTCTAGCCTTTTGAGCCATTGCAGTGACAGGATCCCAATCACCTTCATCTACTTGTATACGACTACGTTCTATAGTTAGTCGTGCTAATTCTTGTTCAGCTTCTTCACCTAGTTCATCTAATGGACCGAGTGCATCAATCTGATCATCAATGTCTTGTAGATCAAATGACTTGGTTTGCTCTGCTAGATCGTCAGTAGCCTTAGCTAGTGCTTCAGCTGCTTCATCTGTCTGTGGTATTACAACAGCTCCTGTATCCCAACGTGTAGCTACTTTTGGTTGAAGTGTTAATCTAGATGCTTGGAGGTAATCATCACCTGCAATAGCGTTAGCGATAGCAGATCTATATCTAAATATACCTCCTATAGCTTCTAACCCTAAGGCAAAGCCAAAACCATCACCAAGTTGTTTCCAACGTCTTACGTCAGGACTATCACCATCTTTTGTAGCCCAAGGTGCATACCAACCAAAGGTATCACCAAAGGCTTTAGCTATATTATCATCAGTAGCGGATGTAGAAGATGCAACAACTGTAGTGTCTACCCCTAATCTAAGAGCAACTTCTCCTAAGAATTTAGTAGCTCCTGGTATTTTAGCTGCTATAGGTAATGCAGCTAGTCGTGGTATCGCAGCACCTGGTATCAATAGATTAGGTACTACAATACCTGATAATTTACGTGTTAGATTAACAAGTGGATTATCACTTTCTGGTACTGCTTTATGCCATTGATCTTGTAGATCTCCAGTTCCAAGGTTACCTTGTGTAACTAAGTTAGCAAAACCTACTGCTGTATCTACTGTACCAGTAACTACTGCATTGTTGGTTTCACTGAAGTTCTTAAATCCAGTAAATGGACTTTCATAACCAGCAATACCAGAATCAAAATCAGGGTGCCAAATAGGTAGACTTGCTCTATCAATCTGTTCTTCTTGTTGTTCTACAAAAGCTGGACCTGCTTTATCCTCTGTTGCCGGGTCTAGTGCTTGTTCAGGTATTCCTTCAATAGGTATCCTTGCTTGAGCTTCCTGCTCTTCTGCCAATAGTTGTAGTTCTTCATCAGGATCTACATAAAACGAACGTGTCACTACTGGCCTCCTGCTAGTGCTTTATACTTGCCAAGTATACTTAATGTGTATTCTTGAATTGTTGGGTACCTTGTACCATCTCTACTTTGATCTCTAGTATCATCATATAATCCAGCATTTCCACTATACCATATAGAAGCCGCACGTCTAATAGCTAGATCTCCTTTATACCCTGCAGCAATTTGATGTTGCAGTGCTTTGTTAATGTGGAACATAGCTATCTGTTCTTGTATAACAGGGTTACCCATATACTCATTATATGAAACTTCCCTACCTAAGGCTTCTTTGGACCAACCTGGTATATTGGCTGGCATGATCTGATACATACCAGATGCTCCTGAATGTACATTTACAGCACTTGGATTACCTGATTCCTGTTTCCTCAAAGCTCTAGCTAATAACCTAGATTGTGGTGTATAACGTGACATGGTATCAGCAGACCTCCAGCCTCGTTGTTCATTCTGTTGAAGTATTCTTTGATTAAGATTACCTAAGTTTGAGTTTAAAGTTTTAGCTTCTACTCTCCATTGTTGTAAAGCACCTGGGGATATATTAGAAGGTTCACCTACAATAGACTCTGGAAAGACTAGGTTCACACCTAATGTCTTTGCATTCTCTGCTAGTATTTCTTCTTTTGTTAGGCGTCCGTTATATAGTCCCACTACATCACGGACCCAAGAAAATTTATCATTAACAATGGTGTCATAATTACCGCTAGACAGAAGCTTTTGACGTAAATATTCATAGTCTTGTTTAACATCTAATGGTGTGTTTTTATAGAACTCTGGATCATCCTGCATCAACTTCCTTCTATGTTTACGTGACACAGTGCTTACAGGTTTCTCATTTGCATCGACTGTATAGCCTTCAATGTAACCACTATTAGGGTCATCTAGTTTAAATGGTTTAGCTTCTAAAGCTTCAACGAAACCTTTACCATAACCCAATGCATCATTATATGCCTCATCAGCAGACATTGTACCTTCCCCCATCAGGGAGACAAAGCGTCTTACAGCTTTAGCAGTGATGTCATCTGTAGCCATACGTACACTAGGTTCTTTTGAACCCATTTGTTCGTAAGATGCTATGGACATCTTCTGTAATATTAACGACTGTATATCACTTTTTAAATTATTAGATTGTTCAGGATATGGTCTATCAATACCTTTCATTCCTAAGAACTTCAACCTTGTAGCCTGAGAAGTTTTAGATTGAAGAACAGCTTGAGTAGTTAATTCACCCCTTTCTGATAAAAGGTTTAGTCTAGCTGTTTCTATTTTCTCTTGAGTTGGTGATACTGCAGGTACCATAAGAGATTGTATGTGTTCTCTTATTTCAGGTATAGTTTTGTATTGCTGCCATAACTGTTCTAGAGCTGCATTATTTAAACCTTGTTCACTGTAAGCTGTATTAATCTTAAGTTTTTCAGCTTCTATTTGCACCTTTCTATCAGAGACCATACTTTCCCTTACTTGGTCTTGGATACCGATCTTCTTTGCAATGACTTCTCGGATCTGTTCTCGTCGTAACAAACCTAAGAAAGGTGTCTTACCATCTTCTCTAGTTGCAGTTAGCATAGCTTCAGCTTCCGATATGGGAACCTCTTGCATGTTTAGATAAGATAGTAGGTGTGGGAAGTTCTCACTTATAGCAATTTTACGCCAATTTTTATTAGTATCATCTCGGTACATCTCAAGGACATCACTATTCCAAGCTTTTAAGCCACCTTTCTTTAATGCATTGATACTTTCAATCTGTCGTGCTGTTTTATTCTCGGCTTGAGCCTGTTTCTCTGACTGCTTCCAAGCTTCTTGATACCTAGCATCAGTTACCTTCCTTAATTTCTCAAAGTAATCAGCTGCAAAAGCTTGTTCAGGAGTTTCTATACCTAATTCAGCAAACTGTCCAGCTGCAAAATCTCTTTGAATTTGGCTGAGAATAACATTCGCTGCACTTGTGTTTCCAGACAGTTGAGCCTGGTTCAGTGACATATCTTCTGTATCACTGATTGGATATTCAGTATCACCTACTTCATTCAGGTGTTGATGGTATATAGGTATACTATTATTTAATGCAGATTGCTGCATACCATAATGAACCCAACCACTAGAATTTCTTATTTGAACTATATCCTTTTCTGTTGCATGAGGTAGTATCTCTTGAGCAGCAGCAACGTAGGCCTGATTAGTTAAGAATAGATCTTCTTCTAAATTTCGTAATTGCTGATACTGTTCAGGAGTAGCGCCTAATTGATCTATTAAAAATAGACCTTCTTTATATTCTCCTTGTGCTTGTTCTTGTCTAATTGCACCAATGGATTGAGCTATTTGTGGTACAAATTTAGCTATCTCACCTAATGCATCGGCAACTGAAGCTTTGGATGTTGGACGAGAATGTTTTTCCTCCTCCATAGCAACATGCATCTCATTGAAATGATTCTCTATCAATCTAGCCCTATCTTCTTGAGCTAATTTGTTTCTAGTTCTAAGAGAATCTACAGTTACCTTATTACCGCTTTGTAATGCGTTGAACCATGAAGTAGCAAATTGCTTTTGCAACTGCTGGTTCATTTTCATACCTTCTTCTACGCCTTTCTGTTGACGTAGGAGATTTCTTAGTATTGTTTCAGAGGGGATCTGAACTGGATCAAATCCCCTCGCCTGTGCATAACTTGTAAAACCTGTCATTGTTGTTTGTTCTTCCGTAGAAGTATTAAGTTAAATATATTAGTGACTGTCGTAACAGTCTCTAATCACCACCAATCAAATATAGACCCAATAAATCCAATAGCTGCAATACCCATACCAATGGGCCCTAGTGCTGCTGCACTGATTGATCCAATTCCAAATCCAATACCTGCTGTTGCTGCTGTTGTGGCTGTTGCTGTAGCAATACTACCAGCTGCCATCATTCCAGCACCTACAGCAGATGTAACTGAACCTACTGATATACTACCTGCTCGTGCTCCTGTACCTCCGAAACCAACAGCTCCACCACCTTCTTTCTCGTAGTCATATTGTGGTCCCATAGTCCATAGACTACTTGGTGCTTCTTTAAAGTCTGAACTTTTTATCTTATGCCTTGTTCTGAAGTCTTTATCTAATCCAGGTTCAGATGGTTGGAACACTCCTAATGATTTAACATCTGCTTCACTAAGCACCCCACCATGAGTACTGAATGTATCTTTCCATGCTGAATCACCCATTTCAAGTCTTGGCAAAGCCGTGGGTTTTATTGGTGCTGGGCCTTTCATAGGTTCTAGTAAACGTTTATGGTTAGCCTGCATATCTGCACCTTCCCATTTCATTAGTATTTCTTTAGTAGCAAGTTTGTGCGCCCTTTGAATGCTATTTTTAGTTTCTTTCTCAGCTTTAACAGTTAAGTCACGTTTCTGTAGGTGTACACCAGCTGTATAGGCAAGGCCATATAGTTTTGTAGAAACTTGTTCGTTAGCTGAATTCATCATAGATAACATTGCAGCTTGTTCACGTCCAGATGCACCCCACCATTGACCTACTTCTTTCTGTAGTGATCGGCCTCTACCACCTTTAACAGTAGCAGTACCAGTCCTTTTTAATGTCTTTACTAAATTCTCTTGTGCAGTTATAGCAGCTTTAGCTGTTGTAAGGTGGTGTCCCTGTAGAAGTTCACGTTCTTGTTGCCTCGTCTTCTGCTGTGCTACTCTATGTTTCAGTAAAGCACCAGCACTTTCAAATTGAAGTTTTAGATACCGTTCATAGGTTGCATTATCAAGGCTTTCTTTAGCAAAACTAGCAGACTTTCTATTGAAACTTATCTGTTCATCAGCGATCTCATTAGAACGCTCAAATTGACGAACCTCTTGTGCATACTTCCAATCCTGCTGAGCTACAGTCTGTTCATAAGTTTTTACATTCTGTGCATCTTGATAGTCTTTCTCTATATTATAATTATCAACCTTAATCTTCAGCTCTTCAGTATTCTCTTCATGCTGCTTAACTGAAGTCCAGTAATTAAATTGTCTGGTATCATCATAATACCCTCTTGTTTCCTTATGTCCCATAAGACTTAGGTTCTCCTATAATATCTTGGTGAATATTGTCCTTCCCACATCATTGAAGATAATGATACTGGGAATGGTGAATTACTAAATACTCTAACATTAAAGTTCTCTGACTTCTGATGTATAGGTAATGTAAATACTGTCTCCTCTGTTAGAGGTACGTCATCTGCTAAGTACTGGTTAGCATCCTGCACAGGTTGTACAGTATACCAATTGCCGGTGTATAGTAGAATTGTATCTCCTTCACCAGGTGGTGTTGTAAACTTAAGGAGTTTCTTTCCAACTCTTTCACTGTCTGTATCGGTATCTTCAATAACACTGAATCCTGTGTTTGCCACTCCATTTACTTTTACTTTTAAATCGTTTACATCTTCATAGTTTAAGTTGAATGGGAAGTCTGTCTGCCCTACTGTAGTGATAGTTGCTGTTACATCATGAGTTGTATCACCTATATCTCCTTTAGCAATAGTAATTGTATCAGTAGCGGCGTAGCCCTTACCTTCTGTGTGAACTGTTACAGCAGTAGCTTTACCGGCTGACATAGTTACATTTACAGTCATACCTGTACCATCTCCATCCGCACCATTAGCTTTCTTAGTAGTAGTAGCTACATTCTTAACTGTATGATCACCTTCAGGACCAGCTCCTGTACCGTCAGCAACAAGCGTACTAGATATGACAGTACCTACACCAGTGTATGTCTCACTAGGTGTATTTCTACCTTTACTATTCAATTTAAAACCTACAACACTAGAAAGTCCTACAGCAAACTTCATCCTTGAGACAATCAGAGATGCAGTATAGTCTACTATATTTCCTTCAGCATTTAGTTTGAAGTATGTCTTAGGTAGCTCTACATCATAGTTGTACTGATAACCTACGTATACGTTAGCAGCCTGTGATTCTAGATTCTTACCTGTTACTTTAAAATATGTACCGTCACTATCTGTAGCTCTTGTAGGATTCACTGTGAAACCAAACTCAGTTACACCAGCCAAATCTGCTTCCTCATTACCTGCAATAAGGATTACTGGGTTGAAGTTAGTTAAGTCTGCATATGGTATATAGCATTTAGAGAAGTCTCCAGCTACATCATAGACAACCTTCTTCTCAGATGAACCAGCAGCACCATTATTAGCTGCGGTATACATATCCATATGTGGGTTGATCTGTTGACCATCAGCCGTAGTCATGATGGTCTCTTCAGGTGTCTGTGTTAGACTAGCACTGATTAAATGATAAACTCCACTATCTTCAACTACTGACCACATAGTGTCAGAATCAATAGAAACATGCTGTATGTTACCTGGTAGATCCCATTTAACCCAAGCCTGCATCAACCTTCTATCACCTACTATATAGGTTTTATAGAGATATAGTGTATCATCTAATGTACCATACATAGCAATGAGTGAATTCTGAGGACTAGAGATTAAACTAGTAACTGTATCAGGTATCCATTCTGAAACAACTTTACCTATATCTTCAACCATAGGGTTCTCATCTGAACCTCTAGTTATCATGTTAAATACACGTGTATAACTAGGTGTTTTACTGACAAATGTGACATTAGTACCAACGTCAACAGGTAAGATTTTAGCATCCATCTCATAGTTAGATATACCACGTATGATAGTTGATGATGGTGTTAAGATCTTAGCATCAGCAAACAGGATAAATTGTTCATGTTTACTGAATAGAATCAAACCTTGAGCTGTTGGAATAACAGCATGTAATGTAGCAGGTCTGATACTAGAGGTGTTGATATCAATAGGATCAGAGTCTGTTGCAGTTAGGGCTGAAGTGTAGTAGAAGTTAAAGAAGTCAGAAGTCTGACTCATAGATACATTATCTTCAGTTAGAACTCCAAACCTATTATTGTGGAAGAATGTTTGTTGTATTGTTGAACCTACAAAACTAGGGTCTGAATTAGTTACAAGGTCTCCAACATTCCTCCCTGTCCATACACCTTGTTGAAGTCTAAATTCATCAGTATTTGTATTCTTTAATTCATGTGGTAAGGTAGTGGGATTCATCCCTGTAGGCACAGTAGGATCTCTCGTCTCTTGCCAGTATCCAGTACCATCATGTTCATTATCAGCTACAAATTTAGTCCAATATGCATCAGCAACTCCAGATGAGTTGATGACTTTAATTACCTTATCGTGTATGCTTTGAGCTGGTAAGTCAGCAACGACAGGAACTTGTTGGGTATATGCTAGCATATTAGCACCACCCCTTTCGTCTATAGCTTCAAGTTCAAATGCTATATGAGCATCAACTTCTATTGCAGTCGGTACGCCGTCTGTTACAGCTGTGATTTTAACACCACAGTTTGCACCACCAGCAGGGTCAATTATAACTACATCACCAACTGCATATCCTGTACCAGCAGTGTGTATTGCTACAGCTGTAACCTTGCCGCTATCAACACTACCAACATTCACTTTTAATTCTGAGCCACTTCCACCAGTTGTAGCTAGCTCTGTTGCAACTGAATAACCTGTACCGATATTAGTCTTCAGTTCTAATTCTATTGATGCGTCTAATTGTGTTGTAGTTAAAGAATGACCTGGTATACTTAAAGCATCTAATCTAGTTTTAAGTTCAGTTAGTATCTCAGTAACATTTAATTTCTCAAATGTTGCTGCACCTGAAGTATAGGAGTCATCGTTACGTGTCACAAATGGGTGTAGTGAAGCACCTCCTGCTACACCATCTACATCTGCAATATCATAAGTAGTACCACCAGTTTTTATTTTTATATTATAAACTGATGAGTAATCCACCAGCTTTATAATTACCCTACCTGTAGAGTTTAATACATATGAAGGTGTTGTTGATGCTAGAACTTCTGTTGTTTTATTTGTAATAATAGTGGTGTCTTGTACTGTTAAGATATCATAGTTATCCCTTGTGGTATTTAGATAATCTTTAGTAGTAGCATCATATGTTACAGTACAGGCTGTACCTGTTTTGTTCCATATCTTAATAGGGTTAGTAGATTCAACATCTGAATCTAATATACACCCTATGTATTGTTCATCATCATCTCGTTTAATAAAGAACCACTTAGCATTAGCAAAGTCTGGTGAAGACGTATCAGATGATTCATGTAAAGTTTTAATATATTTAAATCCTGGTCTCTTTCGTAATCCAAATGTAGGATCTGGGTAGGCATTGAGACACTCTCGTACCTGACCAGGAAGTTTCTTTTTATCTGTTTGCCTTGATACTCCACCAAGGTAACTATTGATGGTTTGAGTGACTGCTGCCATTAGCGTGAAAGTGCGTGATAAGGTTGATAACTCTTATAGTAATTATTTTTCGCAGGGTGTCCAAAGAATGTGTAATCACCTTGATTACATTCATACTCCATTGCTGCTGCTCTTGTCTGTTGTTCTTTAAGTGAAAGTATTTGATACTGTTGACTGTCACCTACAATTCTACTAGATACAATCGATGCTGCTCTTGATATAATGTAGTCTTGAATAGGTATAGGTAGATCAACCCAATCAAAGAGCCATACAATATCTAATTTAAGTTCTTCAGATGCTTCACTTGTAATTTCATATGTGTGGTTGTATTTATCGTATAATTTTCCTTCACGTCTGACGACATTCTTAGTACTGTAAGTGTTGTCATCATTATTTAAGTCTACTTGTAGCATATTATTTGGTATGACAAATTGTTTATCTCCGTTTGTAACCTCTTTGTCATAACCAATCTCAGTATTAAAGGTCCAGCCTTCAGCCTGTACTTCTCGGGATACTTGAATTAAAGTATCATAAGCAATCGCAACGTCCGGGTTGGTTTGATCGAGGGTGGTGACAGGTGCCTGACCAACTGACGCCAGGATTTGATTGACTGCGGGTAATTCTTCTGTAGCGTTAGTGGTAGGAAAGGCCATAGTTTAAAATCTATAAATAAAAAAAAGGGAGCCGAAGCTCCCCATATATTAAGCGCGAGAGACTGCAGGTGAGTCACACTCTACGCCAGTATAAGCAAAACGTAAGTTCTTTGTTACTGATTGTACATCAGATGCGGAATAAGTTCCACCTTCTGTTTGTGAAACAGACGTACGAATTGCAGACGACCCGCCAGAGACGGCATCGACAGCGCCAGAAACACCATTGTTTCCAGCTTGTGTTGCAGCATTAGCCATAATTTAATCCGTTATAATTTTAAGTATTAGCGTTGCCGCTAGTTGTCAATCCATCAGATTGCATCTGCCTGCCATAAGGTAATGGAGTAGCTGCACCCTGTGTTGTCGAACCGACATTGCCAATACCTTCACCTTTAACAACGGTTTTAGTTGTAGCAACTCCAGGTTTAACTGACATAATATACCTCAAGCAGTCTGGATTTCAATTGCAGCAGCTGGGTTCAGCGTACCTACACCCATGGCAAGACGACCAACGATCAAGTCACCTTGATACATTGTCTTGATGTCCCCACCCGTGGTCTGTACTTGAGGACCAATAGCTTCAACTACACCAGCAGCATCCTTCTGATAGATGAGGCCTGCATGTGCAGAGAAGTCAGTGGCAACAGTTACACCAGT
>VTLG01013555.1_pt1 | contig 13792 bp, 30 predicted proteins | sample 4694571 | NCBI WGS metagenome assembly VTLG01 (sample SAMN12604809, study PRJNA352737) | marine metagenome | biome: ENVO:00000447; feature: ENVO:00000209|ENVO:00000569|ENVO:01000036; material: ENVO:00002151; isolation source: viral sequences binned using virsorter ...
TAAGTATTATTTACAATACTTATCGGCTAGTCGACTACTAGATATAAGGAGCAAATATAATGAATAAATTAACTACAGAAGAAATTGAAAATGAAATAATAAATGGAATGGTATTTGAATTAGATAATATACCTACTGTTCCAGATGAAAATGATTTGCGTGTATGTGTAGACTATTCAATTCAAATAAAAAAACTATTAAAAAAGAGTACGAATGAAGAAATTAATGCACTTGATATAGATAAAATTATTGCCGCAATTAAAAAACACATATTTGAAAATGATGAATTTAAAGATATAAAAAATTATGCCAAAGAGCAGAAAAAATATGTTGGTACGTTAATGAATGAGATTAACACTGGGAAGCATGACTGTGAATTGATACGGTTTAAAAATAAAGATTATGATATAGACGATATAGCAACGTCTAAAAATTTGAATCGTTTACAATTTAAAGAAATTAAAAAACTAAACATTTTAATACATGATTTAAAAACCTTGTTAGATATAGAGGAGGAAAAAAAATATAGTAATTCTTAATTAATTTATAAATATTTATCGAAGGCGGATTTTTATCCGCCTTTAATAAGTATTTAATACTTACTTGTTTTATAGCTATCAAGTAAAAATAGCTAAAAAATGACGTTATAAGGAGCAAAATATGTGTATAGAAAATTATATCTACACTGACGATACGAATGAGTGTATTGAATGTGATTTTATTGCTGATTTTTATTTAAAACATAAAGGCGATTGCGTATGTCCTCGCTGTAAGTCAAAAGATTATTATATAGTGGTAAAAACATTAAATAATATGGGAGAAAATAAATGACTATAAAATTATTTTACGATGAATTAGACAATAAAAAAGTATTGGGATTTGACTGGCATGATTATTATATAATTGATCCATTCTCATCTGCTTGTGGCAGATTCCCAGTTAATCCAAAATTAGAATATGGACTAAATGATAATCAAATAAAAAGATTAAATGATGAAAATAATCTTAATGAGAATGTTAATGATTATAAACATTTAGATAAAAATGATTTTATTCCTTCCGAAAATTTAGGAGAAAATAAATGACGTATCAAATACCTACTTTTAAAGGTGATAAAGAATTTAGCATCGATTGCACTGGAGACGCTTGTGTAGGAGACCACGTAAAATTCGAGAAATCGGAATTTACAGGATATCGAAATTCTAAATTCTCGCATTTTTCTTTACAATGCGGAGAAATTATAAAAGATTCTTATGGTGCGAAAGCGCAACAGCACACATTCACAATAAAACGAGTAGATAATACGATTTTTAAGATTAAAGGTAGAAATTTGTATAGGAATAAAACGTGGCGGAAAAAATGGGAAAATGAATCGCTGCGGAAAGAAGCACTGCAGGAAAAATATACGCGAGGAAACCAGGCGAGAACTGACAGACAAACCAGACTTGCGGAAGAATTTGAAGGAAGTTTTATATTAAAATAGTAATATTTTTATAAATGCCTTATTTTTTAAGGCATTTTAAAAAGTATTAAAAAATACTTTGCAAGAAGTCATTACTTGCTGATTTAATGACACAAAAATAAGGAGCAATTATGATAAAAATAAAAATTAATGCTTATGAATATAAAGAATTACCAGAAAATAGTAAAATAAATGTTAAAATATGGTTAGATGAATTTCCTATAGAATGTGAATATGAAGATGCTAATGGAAAAATAATTCAAGAGTATGATTATTTTAGCAATATGAATGACAATGAAATTCAAGAACATTGTGAAATAAATGAATATTTATTTTCAAAAAACGGGGATTGTATTCATCACTTATAATATTAAAAAAAAGGAGCGTTCAAAATGAAGGATATAAATACATTACCAGAAAAGGAAAAGCAATGGTACTACAAAATAAACAAAAAGTTACCAGTCAATGGCAGTATAAGAAAATTATTCAAAAATTGGAAGATTTCCTGGAAACCAAGCTATTGCAGAACATTCCCAGTGGGAATGATACAAAAAAATTAGAACGAAAAATAATATATAAAGGAATCCTCGATTACTTGACGAAATTAAAAGAAGAAAAAAATGATAGATATAATTAATTTAATTGTCTATTTGACATACTCTTATTTTTTCATTAGGATTTATAAAAGGGGTAAAAATGCATAGTGAAATTTTAAAACAAAAAGAAGAATTAGAAAATGATATTTCTATCTTGCAAAATTGCAGCAATATTTTGCTTTCTTCCTCTATCGAACTTGGACCTTTAGAAGCTATGGTAAAATTAGATACTTTTATAGCAGAAAAAGTAAAAAAGCTAGAAAAATTGGAAAAGAGTCTAGAAGAATGGCAAGTTTTAGAAGAAATGACCAGCAGAAAATGATGATGCGGGATTCTAATTTAGTTAAGTGGGCAGTTCGGTTATTAATTGTTTACCTTATCTTTTTTGGCTACATAGGGGTAATACTTTTATTATGAAAGAAATAAATGAAAAAGTATTAGAAAAAGAAGCCTATAAAATGACACTATTGCTTAAAAAAATATTAGGTAATGAAGAAATGAAAGAAAACGATAAACATACTTTGAGTCAACTCGCAACAAATACCATTATTTTTTTATTAGATTTACGTAAACATTTTAAGGGGAAAAAAGATGACTGATTTATATACTAAAATAGAGCTAGTTCGGAAACACTTGACGTATTTGCAAAAAAATACGTGGAGTTATGTTCATTGGGAAAGTGTTTTAGACAAATTAAAAGAAAAATACGAAAGAAGTGTAAGCCTAGAAAAATAATATTTTTATAAAAAAAGGAGCTAAATATGCAATTTGTAGATAAAAATTTATCCTTAATGCAGTCCCGCCACTTAGGAATCGGTGGTTCTGACGCAAATATTTTATGGAAAAATGAAGAAGATTCTATATATAACCTATTTTTAAACAAAACAGGGGAAAAAGAACAGGAAGATTTAAGTGATAATTTTCCCGTTCAATTAGGTATTGTTAGCGAAGAATTAAACATTAGCTGGTTTGAAAAAACGCAGGGAAAAAAAGTAGAGAGAGGTGGGTGTTATGCTAATATTAAGGACTATAAAGACTATCCTTACTATACCCACACTGACGGTATTGTTTTAGATAAAAATGGGAATCAGACTACCTTTTTAGAGTGCAAACATACAAATCCATTTGGATCAATGAAAGATAAAATCATATCATACTTACCGCAACTTCAATATTATATGATGCATCTACAAGTAGACCACTGTTATCTGTCAATAATTCCAGGAAATGGAGAGCCTAAAGTTTTTGAAATAGCAGAAGATACCGATTTTCAAGATACATTACACACTCTCTGTAGGAAATTCTGGCATTGTGTAAAAAATAGAAATTTTATTTTGTCCAATAGTGATGACCACAAAGAATTAGAAAAAAATCCAATAATAGACAATCTTAAAGATTATAATATGGAAGATACAGAATGGAATAAGATAGCTGATACATTAGACCAAACGTCTGGAGCAGTAGATATATTTGAAAGCAACAAAAAGAAATTGAAAGCGTTAATGCCTGCTGATGCAAAGACAGCTACGACAGATGAATCTAATTGGATAGCTATAAGATCAAAGAACAATAGAGTTTCATTAAAGAAAAAAAATTAAGGAGCAATAAATATGAATCATGGGGGTGGACTGCTTAGGCTCCTTTGCAGGTCTACCCTCACCAAACAAAAGGGGAAAGTTCAATGGTTGAAGTAACAAAAAGAAGTATTTATCAAAAAATTTATGATGTGCAACATGAATGTGAATCTGTGGTAAAAGACAAAAAAGGGCAAATGCAATACCGACCTACCTCACATAACTCTGTCGCTGCAGTGGTGCGACCTGCTTTAAAAAAACATGGGTTAATTATACTTCCTTCCATTCGGGAAAGTGAGCAGACAGGTAATCAGACCAGGTGTATTCTAGATGCGAGAATTGTAGATGTTGATAGTGGAGAAGAAATACAAATCAACGGGTTTTTCGGCTACGGAAATGACGCACAGGATAAAGGACCAGGAAAATCAATGAGCTATGCTTTTAAATATCTTTTACTTAAACTCTTTTTGCTGAATGTGTCCGATGAAGAAGATAGTGAAAAAACGAAAGTAAACCAAGAAATATTGACTATAGGTGCAAAAGAAATTTCAAAACCACAGAAAGAAAAGAAAAAAATGGTATTTACTATTTTTAATGAGAAAAATGAGCAGACAGGGCAATTTACTACATTTTCCGAGTATTATGCTCAACTAAAAGAACTAGACGAAACAGCCTTGAATGAGGAAAAAAATAGACAGGAATTAATGAACCTGAAGGTATTGGCGAGCAATCCAGACCACTACAAAAAAGAAGGTTTTACGGAAGAAAATGTAAAATTAATTATAGAAAAAATTAACTTACTAGCTATCAGATTGGAAGTGTAAAATGGTATACGATAATACAAACAAAGGAATTTTTACTGTAGAAAAACAAGGAAAAATAAGGAGAGTCAGATGAGTTCACCAGATTTAAAAAACGGAAGAATCCCGATTGCAATGGGTTTCAGCCATAGCGACCACATTCAAGCTGCCTGTTGGTTCAATATCACAGACGAAAATTTGAAAAATCAGTTGCTCCAACACTGGAAGGAAAATAATACAAGCCCATCCATTAGCCTAATACGCATCTTAGGCGGAAAAGAAGAAGGGTATCCGAAGGATAAGATTTCTACATTCCGTTTGTTTACTGAAGAATATAAAAAGGATACCAGTGATAGTGGAGAGGCAAAAGGAAAAGCACAGGTATCTACAGAAACAGAGAAGAAGCAAATACTAGACGATGAAATACCATTTTAAAGGAAATACCTATGCCGATAAAAGCAAAATCTGCCAAAGCAAAAGGTTCTAAACTAGAAAAAGAGATAGTAGATGACCTTAAAAAAGACTGTAAATGGGAAGCTAGGAAGCAACCAGGTAGCGGTATTTTTAGCGATTTCCCGCATGACTGCTTTGCTATATCTCCTACGGGGAGAAAATACATTTTTGAAGCAAAGAAACATAAGCATGGGTATAGAACGGGAGACAGGCAAAAAGGGCAAGCTGATTTCCTGGTCATACAAGCAGATAGGTCTACCAGTAAGGTATACATGGAGTGGGCTATGTTTAAAGAGTTATGTTTAGAGATTTATGAATTACACACAGAGTTAGAGAAAAGGAGAAAAAATGATTAAAACATATGCTGTTGTCCGAACTGTAGAGTATGAACACAAGCAGGTTTGGCATGTAAAGGCAGAGACAGAACATGAAGCTATACGGATAGCTACAGAACAAAATCAGAATACAAAATATGTATGCAATCTTATAACAGACGAAAAAAAAACTACCCCATATTCCGAAGAAATATCTGTGCAATACATAGGGGAAGCTAATAGAGAAAAAGAAGGGAAAAAACATGACACAAAGTGAAATGATATTAAACCATTTGCAGCAATGGGGGAAAATCAATCCTCTCCAAGCATTAAAAGATTATGGCTGTTTCCGTCTATCGGACAGAATTTTTAATCTAAGGAAAGAGGGGTATATTATAGTAACAGAACGCAAAAAAAACGGTGTAAAAGGAAATACGTTTGCTGAATATCATTACAAAGGCAATATTAACCAACCAAAGACACCTAAATGATAACTAGAGAATGGCTGCTTTCTTTATCCTATTCGGGCAAATATAAATGCCCTGAATGTAGCCATAAAAGACGCAATAAAGCAGATAGGTCTTTATCCGTTACGATACAACCAGATTCAGTCGTTTGCTACTGTCATCACTGCGGTAAAACACTTGGAGCAAATAAAGGGGGAAACTATGCACAATCTAACAGAGAACGTGATTCAATTCGCAAAGAAAAGAGGAATATCGAAAGAAACCCTGCACTCAATGCAGGTAGGAAGTGGCATCGCACAATTTGGTAATAGAAAACTGGAAAGCATTGTTTTTAATTACTATCGGGATGGGAAAAGAGTCAATTATAAAGCAAGGGCGATAGAAGAAAAAATCTTTACCCAAGAGGTAGGAGGAGAACAGCGTTTCTATAATCTTTCTAATGTTCTGCAATCCAATACGTTAGAAACGAACACTATTTGGATAGTCGAAGGAGAGATGGATGCACTGAGCCTTCTTCAGGCAGGGGTAGGATTAGGTAATATTCTTTCTGTTCCAGGTGGTGCAAACGCTACTCCTATAGAACACCCTGAAGAATCGAGAAAATATGAGTACGTGTTAGATGCGTTAGATCAGGGGTTGGATAAAGCGATGTGTTTTATCCTGCTCTTGGATTCAGACCAAGCAGGTCTTGCATTGCGACAGGACCTAGTGAGTATTTTAGGCTATGGGAAATGCAAATATTTTGACTTTCCAGAAGGAATAAAAGATGCCAACGAAGCCTTAATTGCTTGGGGAGAGGATACACGCTGGACTATCGAAGAAGGGTTACAAAATTTCCCTATCGAAGGAGTCTATAATTTAGACGAAATTCCTGAACCACCTGATATACAATTATATAATCCGAATATAGAAGGGTTTGGAGATAAATTCTTATTGGCAAAAGGCACAGTTTCCTGCTTTACGGGGTTTCCAGGTCATGGAAAGACTTCCTTCGCCATACAATTATGGACTCATATTGCCAGAGATTATAATTGCACTGTCGGAATGTTTAGCGGGGAGACTAGGGTAAAGCCATATGTAGTCCGCAACATTCGCACTTTTTACCATAAAAAATTAGAATGGGAAATGACAGACGCACAAAAAGAAGAAGCAGATACTTTTATTCGCAAGCATTTTATCTTTTTAAACCATCCGAATAATACACCTTCGTTTAATTTTATTTGTGAGCGAATACGAGACATGAAAGCACGATACGGCATATCTGCATTTTTGCTCGATCCCTGGAATAAACTAGAAACTCCTGAATTTTTTAAAATGTCGGAAACAGCTTGGATTGGAAAATGTTTAGACTATCTAACTTCTCTAGCTAAAATGCTGGACATTCATATTATGATTCTAGCCCACCCAGCAAAGCCTGATATGAAGTATGCGAATGCTCCTCCGACTGCATACTCTATTGCGGGTTCTGCCCACTGGAATAACAAACCAGACCATATTTTTTCTTTATGGAGAGAGAAATTTGAGAACGAAGACGATGGTTCACGCTGCACCGAAGCAATTTTTACAGTCTGCAAAACCAGATACGAGGAGTTAGGGTATCCGAGAGTATTAAAAATCCAGTTAAATCTGGAGAATGGCTGTTTTGAAGGCGAGAAGAAAGAAGTACCTGCTTGGCAGAACAGAAAGGATTTATCTTGAATTACCAAGTAATTATTAAACAGGAATGGAAAAGAAAACCGAGAAGAATTGATATTCTGAACCTGTTGTTTGATGAAATTCGAGATAAAAAATTAGAATATGAAATATTAAAAGAAACAAACTGGAAGGAAAATTTTACATGGAAAAAGAAATGATTTTAAAAACACTTTTAAAGAAAAAGAAAATTACTCTCAGGCAGATGGCAAGGGATTTAGGTATCTCGGAGTCGCATCTGTCTCGTATTGTAAGTAAAGAAAGAGGGATTAGTGTGCCTGTTATGAAAAAGATTAAAAAGAGGTATAATATATCCTACGCAAAACTTATGGAGGAAATATGAATTGTTATAATTGTGGCACAGAATTAATATGGGGTGGCGACCATGACTGTGAAGAAGATGAAGAACATAATATAGTTAGTAATTTAAGTTGTCCTAAATGTGATGCTTTTGTTTTAGTATACTGGGATAAAAAAGAAGAATTAATAAAGGAGGAATGCCAATGAAGATGAAAGAAAAACTGTATTACTTTCCTTTTTATGCTGCCGATTGGCTGGCAGATTGCTCGAAGCTGACATTACAGGAGCGAGGTGCGTATATTACATTAATAGCTACGATGTACTTGCAGGAGGATTGTGCAATATATAAGCGTCATATTCCTAATATTCTAGGCATACAGAGTAAGGTTCGATGTGCAAAGATTATGGATAATATTTATCCATTACTAATTCTTTTAGAAAATGAAAGGGTAACACAAAAGAAAATACGTCAGGTGAAAATGGATGTAGAAGAAGCGGTAGAGAGAAAACGTGCTTCTGGCAGAGCAGGAGCTAAGAAACGCTATAGCAAGAGCAAGGTTACTTCCTTACAACCGATAGACAAATATTCCTCTGTTACTACGGAGGAAAAAGCAAGGAAAGTATTAAATCAGGGGTATGAATAGATTATGACTATTAATAGTTTGCAGGGAGACTGCCGAAAGGTTTTACAATCTTTGCCTGATAAAACTTTCCATACTTGCGTTACTTCACCGCCTTATTGGGGTTTGAGAGATTATGGAGAAGATGACCAATTAGGATTAGAAGAAACACCACAAGAGTATGTTGCTAATATGGTGCAAGTATTTCGTGAGGTAAGAAGAGTGTTACGAGATGATGGAACTGTTTGGTTAAATTTAGGGGATAGTTATTCTAGTGGAGGTAGAACTACTAATACAAATCAAACAGTAAGAGGTGATACAGCTTATGGAGTTACAAGACCACCAGTTTATAAAGGATTAAAACCGAAAGATTTAGTTGGTATTCCCTGGAGAGTTGCTTTTGCTTTGCAGGAAGATGGCTGGTATTTACGGCAAGATATAATTTGGAACAAACGGAGTTGTATGCCAGAGAGTGTCAAAGATAGATGCACTAAATCCCATGAATATATATTTTTGTTAAGTAAGAAAGATACATATTATTTTGATAATGAATCTATTAAAGAAAAAAGCATTAATTCTGAGTCATTACAAGGCAGGAGAAATAGAAACAAAGACAAAAGATTGGGTGATAAGTATTTTCAAACTAAGGTTGGAGATTCCGCTAATGGTAAAATATATGAGTATAAAAATAAACGAAGTGTGTGGACTATTGCACCAACGTCTTATAAAGAAGCTCACTTTGCTACCTATCCACCGAAACTTGTAGAACCTTGCATATTAGCTGGTTGTCCAGAAGGTGGTCATGTATTAGACCCTTTTGGCGGTGCAGGAACGACTGGACTGGTAGCAGATAGATTGGGAAGAAATACTACTTTAATAGAGCTAAATCCAACATACGCAGCATTAGCGGATCACCGTATTAAAGATGACTGCCCTTTATTTACTACTGTAGAAAATAATCAGATAACAAAGAGGTCAAAATGAAACAATTAATAATAATAGACAACGCAATACACCCAGACCAAGCAGATTCTATTGAGATGGCAATGATAAAACCAGAAGCACCCCATTTATCTAAATTTGCTTGGTATTTTGGAGATTATGTAGTTGATTTAAAATGTGAAGAAAAAGAAACTCCGAAAAAATATCAATATATGTTTGTGCATCAATTCTTTGATTCTCAATTTGGCATTGCAACCAATGAGCAAAACTGGAATCTTATTCAACCATTACGAGATATATTAAACGCAGGGAATTATTTAAGAATAAAAGCGAACTTATATCCTGCTATAGAAAAAGTGCATACGCATGGATTTCATGTAGACCTGCCGTATATGAATGTGATGAGTGCTATCTATTTTGTTAATTCCAATGATGGATATGCATATTTTAAAGGCGATAAATTAATACAGGTGGAAAGCATTAAGAACAGATTAGTTATCTTCCCCAACGGATTACTACATTCTGGAACTACCTGCACAGATGCAAAAGGCAGAGCTGTAATTAACTTTAATTATGTATGTGATCCAAACCATGCCCATTATAAGCATTACAATACATAAAAAAGGTAAATAAAAAAAAGGGGACAGTATTTCTACCATCCCCAAATAGTTGATGCAAGTGCACCAGTTATGCGAAAGCCATTGTATCAGCTATTTTCATAATTGTAAATAAGTATTTGTGTTTGAGTTGGTAGTAACGGAGAAGGCGGAAGAAGAAGGAACTATTCTTTTATCCGAGCAAGAACTTATCAGTATTTAAAAGCCTATAGAGCAACGGAGAGTGCAGGTAAAGAAAGTTCTAGTATGATTGTGTGTGGGGTATCTGCGTTAATCTGTGCCTTCGTCATATTTACAGGTCATGTTTCTATCGCACATAAATCTCTCTCCTGTTGTAGCAACACAAGGGTCAGCCATTCCAGGGCATTCGTAATAACATCTAAATCCACCTGGTTTTATTCTCTGCTGTCTTAATTTATCGTAAAGCTGTTCCTGTTTAATTAATCGGCAGGTAGTCCATTTAGGCTGCCGTTTTAATTTCCCTCGATAAATCTCCCCTCTGGCAACTTCATAATTTTCACTAAGACACATCATATAGCCTTTATAAAAATCCTCACACTCCCTATGTTCGTCTGCTAATGCTATGGCAGCCATTACGATAATAATTAATCCTAGAACAGCCGAGCCAATAACTATACCTGCGGTTTGCATAGTCTGCATCATTTCTTCTTTTTCTTTTCTCTTTCTTGCTGCTTTTTCTCTTTTCCGTTCTTTTTCTTCTTCTATTCTTCGTTTTCTTTCCGTTAAAATAAATTGCCACGTACCAGGACCAAATCGCTGATCCACCAGAACAGAAATCTCATACATCTGCTCTTGTGCGATTTTTGCATCTATCACCTCTTGGGCAACAGATTTCACTCCAAATTTATCATCAGAAAATCTTTTTTGATTAATTTCCTTTTCGCCTTGAAACATATTATCGACATGACCCATAATCTCGCCAATGTCTTTGGCAGTATTAATATTATCTTTTATGAAAGAAACAGATGCCTTAACAAGTGCAAGACCAGCTAAAGCAGTCGAAATTGGCTCCATGCTACACCTCTATAATTGATGACCAGATGGTGTATCTGTCTGGAAGGTAAACCCCTTGCTTCCCCCGATTAAACCGCAGGTTAGATTGGAGCGAGGATTGGTAAAGATAACAGTCCATACTCCGCTTACGTCATTTACGAATAATTCCACCAGTTCATTCTGACTGCTCAACCCATACCCCTTTTTGGATTCCCCATATCTCTCTTGTAAATCATTAACTACATAATCATAGTTGGAACATATATAGGTTTTCGTAATTGTAATTCTTTGAATTTCCTGTCCGATTGCATATGAACAACTCATTACCGATAGCATTAACAGAACGGCAATGATCTTAGTCGACATACCACTCCCCTAACCGCATCATCTGGGATAGGCGAACAGAACGCTGTCCTACCTGTTTCGCCCAACGGCTTGCAAGCATTTCTTCTGCCGCTAATTGCCATTGCTGGTCGTACATTGCTTTAAACATATTCTTCCATTTATCTCCATTAAAACGATTAATCCCCATATTAAATAACATATCGTAGACTACCGCTTGTCGTGGCTCGTTTAAATCTTTCATAAAATCCCAGCCTTTAATTTCTTTCTCCAATCGAGCAATATCTCCCATTAAAAGATATTTCGCTTCATCTTCCGAGATTCCTAGACCGTCTCCTGCGATATTTCTTCCAATGCCAATCGTGGGATGTCCGATTACAGTATCCCCTGCAAGTATCTCCCTGCCGTTTGCGTCATCATATACTTTCAATCGCATACCTTCATGCAGAACAAGAAGTCTGGATAATTTAGCTCTATTCATTTTAAATTGTCTCTGGCAATATTTTTAGACTTCTCAAAAGAGCGCATTGCGCCCAAACCCAGCAGACTCATGACTAACGTGATAAGCCCTTCTACCTCTAAATTCGGAGGAGTTATTTCTGGGAACCATATACCTGTAGCCCACGTAGCTATTGGACCAACAAAGAATTGCCATAATAAACCCAGACAGCAAACCCACATTATCGCAGGTCTCGCTCCTGATACAAATAATGATGGGTGCTTTGCCTGTTCTTTATTTACATCTATCTGTCCTTTAGCTAATTCTTGAGCATGATTTTCTGCTAATGTAGCTAGTTTAAAAGCAATTTCATTCTTTTTGTCCTTATCTTCGATAAACTTACCAAGAAGTTTAGTCGCAGGACCGATTAAAGCTGAAAGCATTTTATTTTCTCCTAGAAGGTCTACCCCTTTTTTTCTTGGGAGAAGATGGAAGTGGCTCTTTACACTGGCATAACTTACCAAAGAGTCTTTTCTTGATCCGTAAAAATAATTCGCGTAGTTGTTTCATTTTTTTCCTAATATAAAAATTATTCGGCACTGAATGTTCCCATACTGCTCCATAAAGAACCTGGAGTAGTCGTGCCATTCTGGTCGCCTAATTGAGCCATCGCTTCGTTTACGTTGGTAAAAGAACCAGAACCCCAGCCCGATACATCCCACTCTGCGTTATCCCACGCACTCCCTTGTGCATTTGTATAGGATAGCATCTTTTCCGAAAAAGTTCCTGTAGTAACCCCAGAGTCGGCAAACACCTTATTCCAATCCTCGTTATATGTGCCTGTGGTTTCTGTTGCATCTCGGCAGCTTGCTTGTCGTAAAGATTGTTGACTCATGGGGTAAAAGTTCCTATCGAACTGAAATTATCATCTCCCTGATTTACCGCTAACGCCTGTAATGCTACGTTTATATCGGTATAAGAAGTCGATAATTTATTATTAATATATGCCAGCAACCGTTCATTATAACTTCCTGCACCGATAGACCTGGCAGTAAACAACGCTAACCAATCTTCGTTATACGTTCCCGTAGTCGAAGTAACAGCCCGAATAGAAGTCTGTCTTGCTTCTGAATTTGTTGCCATTTGTCTCTCCTATATTAACTTAATAATAATGGTCGCAAGTAAAATCATAATAGCTCCTGAAAAACCAATCATTATCATCTCTAACCGTTTTAAACGGGTGATGGTGCTTTTCCACCGTTCCGCACATACCGCTTCATGCGTATCTAATTGAGCCTTAATCTGCATCGCACTCAAACTCGCCATTAATCTCTCCGATTACTCACTACACTGCTATCCGAAGTCCAACTTACCCCTGCAACGGCACTGGCAACCGCGTCTACGTCAGACGCAGATGCAATAGCGGAACAAACCGTATCACAGTCTCCCTTAATCGCCGTTACATACGTCTTAACAGTATTTGGTATAGCTTTACTGCTATCATAAATAGAACGCTCTACGAGCCAACTGTAACCCTTTATATTATGGTATGCAATATTCTTCATCTGCGAGGTAAATAGCTCTTTTAGGGTATCTAAGTCCTTTGCACTAGGGCTGTAGCTTTCTGTTACCTTCTTCGTATCCGCATTCCACGTATAAGAAGGATTGCCATTTTCATAATAATTATCGTCCTTCTTCGTTCCCACAGTAACAGGAAAGACACTTATTTCTTCCCTATCGTCATCACTCCAAAGTGTAAATATTTCAGGCGGGTGTTTAATACCATCCAGTTCTACCGCTTTGGGATTTCGATACACCGTATCTACTTTTCCAGACTTTATGTATGCCCACATTATGTTTCTCCTATGTGTAAACTTTGTTTTGCGAAGGTTTGTAACCCTCTCCAATCGGCTATGTCTTTAGAGCAGCCTTTCCACCTTTCGGCACACTCCTCCAACCACTCTAAAGTCATGCGAGCTGTAGGGTCTTTTCCCTTCTCTAATAGTTCCTTTTCTTTTAATAAGTAAGCAAATACGGCTTTTTGGGCAACAGCGTTATTTACGCCTAGTTGAAAAATATAGATGTTATTACCTTCATCAATCCACCCTTGTCTGGAACGAGCAGCAGTTAGAGCTTGATTCATCGCTGTCATAATATGGT
>VTLG01009047.1_pt1 | contig 13788 bp, 18 predicted proteins | sample 4694571 | NCBI WGS metagenome assembly VTLG01 (sample SAMN12604809, study PRJNA352737) | marine metagenome | biome: ENVO:00000447; feature: ENVO:00000209|ENVO:00000569|ENVO:01000036; material: ENVO:00002151; isolation source: viral sequences binned using virsorter ...
GTGCGTTCCCATTGTTATTTGGACAAGGCCCGATTGGAGGTGCTGCTGGTTTTGCTGGTGGTTTTGCAGGAACTAAAATTGCAGGTCAAATGGGAGGTTTTGCAGGAGGTCTTGTTGCTACTGCTGTCCTTCAACAACTTACGACAGCAAAAGAAAAATTAGAAGAGTTAGGAAAAGCAGTTACTTTCTTTTCTTTTGATGTTAGTGCTGCTACAAAAGCACTTGGCCTTGCAGGAACACCTCAAGCAGAATATATAAAATTAATCGAAAAATCACAGGGTAAACAAGCTGCATTTAACTTGGTTATGCAAGATATGGAACAATTAGTTGGAGAAGATGGAGTAAAGGCATTACAAGATTTTGCAGAAGGCACTAGAGAACTTCAGAGTGAGATAACAAGATTTTTAACAGAAGTTGCAGCAAATGTCGCAAAATTATTTTCAGGAGGAGATGGCGGTGGCAGGGTTACTGGTTTATCTAGAAGAAGTTTATTAGCAGATGCACTATCAAGTGATAATCCTGAAATAAAGGCTTTATTAGAACAAAGAAAAACTGCAAATAGAAATCAAAGAGATGACATAAATGACCAAATTGTTGTTTTAATGCAAGCAGAAAAATCTAATCAAAAAAATCTAGACTTAGAAAAATTAAGAACAGAACAATATAAGGAAATAACAAAATCCGTAGAAAATAAGAATCTTTTCTTAAATGAATCTCTTACTTTAGGAACAAGAGAAGCTGAAATTCAAGAAAAACTTAGAGAGTTTGATAGAAAAGCTCTTGAATTTGATGAAAAAATCAACATGGAAAAAAGAAAACAATTTGAAAATGCTTTACGTTTACAAGAAGAACTTGCAAGAGTTAACACTTTATATCAAGGTATCGCAAGTACAGTTCAATCAGGTCTTGTTGATGCAATAGATGGTGCAATAAAAGGAACTATGACTCTAGGTGAAGTAGCCCGTAGTGTTTTTGGAGCGATCCAGAGACAACTTATAAATTTTGCTGCAACTTCTTTTTTAAGAGCAATTCCTGGTATTGGTGGATTCTTTGCAAATGGTGGTGTTACTAAGCCTAATAAATCATATATTGTTGGAGAACGTGGGCCAGAATTATTTACCCCAGGAGTTACAGGAAGAGTTACTCCTAATCACGAAATGGGTGGAGGATCTACAAGTGTTGTTGTGAATGTAGATGCTTCTGGTTCTAATGTAGAAGGAGATGAAGAAGAAAGTAAAGCATTAGGGGTTGCATTATCAGTTGCTATAGAGACAGAATTAATTAAACAGAAAAGACCTGGAGGTTTACTTGCATAATGGCTACTTTTCCATCAATCACACCAACATACGGGCAACAAAAAAGATCCGCACCAAATACTAAAACAATCCGTTTTGCTGATGGCTATGAACATAGAATATTATTTGGACTTGCTGCTCATCAAAACCCAAAAGTTTATAACTTTACTTTTAACGTATCGGAAACAGATGCGGATACTATAGAAGGATTTCTTGATAGTAGAGCAAATGATAGTGCCAGCTTTACTTTTACCCCACCAGGAGAAGGCTTTACAAAAACAGGAACTTACTCTCAATCAGGAACTACAGTAACAATTACAATTACAAGTCATGGTGTGGCTGTAGGAGATGAACTTACTATTGATTACACTTCTGGATCTGCAACTGATGGCACATTTCTTGTCGCTTCGGTTACGGATTCAAATGTATTTACTGTCACTGCTGCTGCCAGTGCAACACAAGTTGGAGATGTTTCGATTACCTTATCAGGTGCAGGACAATATGTTTGCGAAACATGGTCAAAATCTATACCATATAACAATAGAGCGACAGTACAGGCAACATTTAGAGAGGTATTTGAACCATGAGCAGTTCTGCTATTGTTAGCAATCTTCAAAATACAAATCCGTCAGCAATAATTGAACTTTTTACTTTAGCTTTAGATAATAGTTTGCATGGTGCTACTACTGTTTATAGATTTCATGCAGGTAGTAGTCTTAAAGATAATGGAGAAATAGTTTGGGCTGGTAATAGCTATCAAAGATTTCCTGTAAAAGCTGAAGGGTTTGCTTTTCAAAAAGGAATGTTACCTAGACCTACATTAACTGTCAGTAATGCACTAGGAACTATTACGGCAATATTGGCTGCTGTAAATGCTACAACTGCTGGTAATGATCTTACAGGTGCAACTGTAACTAGAATCAGAACATTAGCTAAATTTTTAGATGCCGTTAATTTTCCTAGTAATGTTAATCCTTATGGAACACCAGATCCTACAGCAGAGTTTCCGCAAGAAATTTATAAAATAGATAGAAAATCAACAGAAAATAGAGATGTAGTTCAATTTGAATTAGCTTCTGTCTTTGACCTTGCTGGTATTCGTGCTCCTAATAGGCAATGCACTAGGGCCGAGTTCCCTTCGATTGGTACGATTGCAACATGAATTGGAAACAAGCTGCACTTAATCATGCTGAAACAGAAGATCCAAAAGAATCTGTTGGTCTTTTACTAAATGTAAGAGGTAAGGAAAGATACTATCCCTGCCGTAATCTTTCAATGACAGCACATCAATGTTTTATTCTCGATCCAGAAGATTATGTAAAGGCTACAAACATAGGAGAAGTTACTGCTGTTGTTCATAGTCATCCAACAACACCTCCAGAAGCTAGTCAAGCAGATATGGTTGCGTGTGAACAAAGTAAACTTCCGTGGCACATTGTTAATCCAAAAACAAAACAATGGGGTTATTACGAACCACAAGGTTATGAAGCACCTTTACTTGGTCGTCAATGGGTATGGGGTATTACAGATTGCTGGAGTTTAGTTAGAGATTACTACAAGCAGGAAAAAGGTATAGAGTTAAAAGACTATGAAAGAACTATTACACCAGAAGAATTTATGAAAGATCCTTTATTTGAAAGTTATGCTTGGCGAACAGGATTTAGAGAGCTTAGACCAGATGAAAAATTACAAGCTGGAGATGTTTTGTTGATGAGTATTTTAGATTCAACTTTAAATCATGTAGCTATTTTTCTTGGAGATGAGGTATTACATCATTTAACCGATAGACTATCTTGTAGAGAACCATATTCTCCGTGGTTATTAAAATGTACAGGAAAGAGGTATCGTTATGCTTCGTAAAATAAAATTATATGGAGAGCTTGCAGAATTTGTAGGGCATAAAGAATTTGAAGTAAAAGCAGATACTTTAGCTAGTGCAGTTAGTTTTTTAGTAAATAATTTTGAAGGGATAGATAGATTTATGAACCCTAAATATTATCAGGTAAAAGTTGGTAATTATGCAGTAGATGAATCAGAACTTTCTCATCCTATCGGACAGGAAGATATACATTTTATTCCTGTTATTTCTGGCGCTGGTAGAGGTTTTGGAAAGATATTATTAGGTGCTGCATTAATTGGTTTAGCATTCATTCCTTTTGCTGGTGCTGGAACTGGTTTAGGTGCTGCTTTTAAAGGTGGTTTTTCAGCAGCAAAATTTGCAAATGTTGGATTTATTTCAAAAGGATTAGCTGGTTTAGGTACTGCTCTTGTTTTACAAGGGGTCAGTGAAATGTTATTTCCGTTGCCTAAACCTCCTAAATTTGAATCAGAAGAAGACCCTAGATTGTCATTTAGTTTCGGTGGAACGCAGCAAACAGGAAGAGCAGGAACTCCTGTTCCTTTAGTTTACGGAGAGATATTTACTGGTAGCGTTGTAATAAGTGGTGGAGTTGATACTGAACAGGTACAAGCATGATTGAAAAGAAACATCTTATTCGAGGTGCAAAAGGTAATGATCCACCTCCATCCCCTCCTCAACCAACTAGAGAACCTGATACGTTACATAGCAGACAGTTTGCAACTTTTCTTGATCTTGTATCAGAAGGAGAGATAGAAGGTTTTGCAACAGCATCAAAAGAAGGTAGAACAAAAGGTACAACTGCATATAACAATGCTGCATTGAAAGATGTTTTCCTTAATGACACACCAGTATTAAGAGCTTCCGCAGATTCTACAAATCCACAAACTATAGACTTTAACTTTCAAAATGTAAGTTTTACTCCTCGTTTTGGTACTGGTAGTCAAACAAAAATACCTGGAATTGAAAGTAGCGTATCAACAACAAGTGTTGGAGTTCAAGTTACAAATAGCACTCCTGTCACTCGTCAAATAACAAATACAAACGTAGATGCTGCAAGAGTATCTATCACGTTTCCACAATTACAAAAAGCTACTGATGCTGGAGATTTGTTAGGTTCTGAAGTTCAATTAAAGATTTCTGTTCAATATAATTCTGGTGGTTTTACTGATGTTATTACTGATACTATTAGAGGCAGAAGTGGGGATGCGTACCAAAAAGATTATCGTGTAGCACTTACTGGTTCTTTTCCTGTTGATATTAGAGTCAGCAGAGTTACAGCAGATAGTACAGATACTAATTTAAGAGATACTTTTCAGTGGTCAAGTATCGGAGAAATTATTGACGATGCTTCTACTTATTTAAACAGTGCATATAGTTCGATAAGACTAGATTCGATGCAATTTAGTTCTATCCCTGCTCGTAAATTTAGAATTAGAGGAATAAAGGTAAGGATTCCAGGAGCAGGTGCATCCAGTTCTGGTACGCCTTCTATTGATTCTGCTACTGGTCGTATTGTGTACCCAGACGGATATATTTTTAATGGAGTAATGGGTGCTGCGGTATGGACTTCATGTCCTGCAATGGTATTGCTTGATTTACTTACAAATAGTAGATATGGATTTGGAGATCATATAACAGATAGTTCTCTTGACCTCTTTAGTTTTGTAAATGCAAGTAAGTTTGCAAATACTCTTGTAGATGATGGTGCTGGAGGACAGGAAGCTAGATTTAGTTGCAATGTAAATATTCAAAGTCCCAGAGAGGCATTTGATTTGATAAATGATCTATCAGGTGTAATGAGATGTATGCCAATATGGTCTGCTGGAACAATAACTATTACTCAAGATAAACCTACCGATCCTAGTTATTTATTTAATTTATCAAATGTAACTTCAGAAGGCTTTTCATATTCTGGAAGCAGTTTGAAAACTAGACATAGTGTTGTATCTGTATCCTATTTCAACATGGATAGTCAGGAAGTTGACTTTGAAGTAGTAGAAGATAGCACTTTGAAATCCAAGATAGGAACTGTTGTCAAACAGGTAAAAGCATTTGCGTGTACTTCTCGCAATCAAGCTAGAAGATTGGGTCGAGCACTTATCTTCGCTGAAAATAATGAATCTGAAGTGGTTGCTTTTGCAACTTCAATAGATTCTGGTGCTGTCGTAAGACCTGGTGCGATTATTGAAATACAAGATCCAGTAAGAGCAGGGGTAAGAAGAGGTGGAAGGTTAAAAGCAGTTACTTCTACAACTGTTGTTACTGTTGATGATACTAATGCAACTGATTTACCTACAACTGGAGATCCGACTTTGGGATTGATATTACCTAACGGAAGTTTTGAAAGTAAATCAGTCTCATCTATCTCAGATGGAACGATTACTGTTTCTGAAGCATTTTCACAGACACCAAATGTAAATACTGCATGGATATTATCTAATACATCTGTAGATGCTCAGTTATTTAGAGTAATAACAGTTGAAGAACAAGATGGAATTAATTATGCGATTACAGCTTTATCCTATGTTGAAGGCAAATACGCATTTATTGAAGATGGTACAGCATTACCTACTCGTACAATATCAAATCTTACTGACTTAAAAGAACCTCCTGGTGGTCTTGCTGCTACTGAGCAAATATTTCCTATTAATAATCAAGCTATATCAAAGATTGTTATTAGCTGGCAACCTATTGTTGGTGTAACGCAGTATCAAGTGAACTATAGATTTGGTAACGATAACTTTATTAGTGAAAAGGTATCAAGACCTGATTTTGAGATAATAAACAGTAGAAAGGGTACTTATGATATTCAAGTATTTTCCTATAACGTATTAGATCAATTATCAGCTACATCTTCAAGTATTCAATTTGAAGCTCTTGGTAAAACGGCACTTCCAGAAGATGTTTCAAATCTCACTGTTGAACCAGTATCAGATCAATTTATAAGATTACGTTTTAATAAGGCTACGGATATTGATGTTACGCATGGTGGAAACGTAGTTGTTAGGCATAGTAATGTAACAGATGGAACAGGTACATTTACTAATGCTGTTGATATAATTCCTGCATTACCAGGAAATGTTTCTGAAACTCTTGTTCCAGCTATTACAGGTGAATATATTTTAAAATTTAGAGATGATGGTGGCAGACTTAGTTCTGGCGAAACTTCTGTAGTGGTAACGACTCCTGATGCCGTTCCAAAACTTGTAATACTTACTGATAGAGAAGATACAGATGCGACACCATTTAGCGGAAGTAAAACGAATTGTTTTGTAAGTTCAGTTTTAGGTGGTTTGGTTTTAGATTCTGATACTTTGTTTGATTCTTTTGGTTCTATTGATTCTTTGACAACAATAGATTTTCAAGGTGGAATGGCTAGTTCTGGTCATTATGATTTTGCAAGTAATGTTGATTTTGGAGATAAACAACCTGTAAATCTTACAAGACATTTTGTAACTGAATCAGTTTATCCAACAGATTTAATTGATTCACGAACTGCGCTGATTGATTTATGGACAGATATAGACGCTCTTACAGCATTTGACACTAATGCAAGATTATTAGTTGCCATAACTGACTTAGATCCTGACTTATCGGTTTCAGCTACTTATTCGCAATCTGGCAATACAATTACGATTACAAAATCTAGTCATGGCTATGTTGTTGGTAATAATATTGTTGTTGACTTTACTTCTGGAAATGGTGTTGATGGAGAATATGAAATACAGACAGTACCTACTTCAAGTACATTCACAATAACATCTACAACAAGTCAAACTACAAGTGGTAACTGTACTTATGGAGCAAACTTTACTGCATTTGAACCAATGGCAAATGGTACTTTTATAGGAAGAGGCTTTAAATTTAGGGCAGAACTTACAAGTGGAGATCCAGCACAAAGTATTGTTGTTAAACAAGTTGGTTATTCAGCTAATCTTATAAGGCGATCTGAGTCTCCACAATCAGTGATTGCATCTGGTACGGCTAGAAAATCAGTTTCTTTTATAAATACATATTTCACAGGGACTTCTGAGCTAGGTGGTTCAACAACAGCACATTTACCAACAATAGGAATTATTATTGAAAATATGGCTGCTGGCGATTTCTTTAGCCTTCATAATATTACAGGAAGCGGATTTGATATAGATGTAAAAAATAGAGATACATCTGGTAATGAAACTTTTGTCAATAGGAATTTCAGATATACTGCTGTTGGTTTTGGTCGAGGCTCTTAAATTATGATAACCTTAAATAAAAATAGTTAAGCAATGGCAACTCACGACTATGTACTCGATAATGCCACAGGCGCAAATTTTAGGAGCGACCTTAATAATGCTTTGGCTGCGATTGTTAGTAATAATTCAAATTCTTCAGAACCCTCTACAAAATACGCATATCAATGGTGGGTAGATACAACAGCAAACATAGTAAAAATAAGAAATTCTGCAAATGACGGATGGATAAATTTATTTACAACTGCTGGTGGTATTGATGTAGACGCTGCAAGTAATTTTGCTGCTGTGGTTACTTTTACTGATGATGTAACCTTTGATGGTGCAACAGCAGGGCGTGATATTGTTTTTGACAGGTCAGATAACGCACTGGAGTTTGCTGATAATGCCAAAGCAAAATTCGGAGCAGATGGGGATTTAGAAATTTATCATAATGGGTCAAATTCGTATGTTGCGGAAACTGGAACTGGTGTTTTGGTTCTATCTGGCAGTGCAGGTGTTTATATACAAAAGCATAGCCATGATGAAACAATGGCTGCTTTTCTACATGACGGAGCAGTAGAGTTGTATCACAATAATTTAAAGAAAGCAGAGACAGTATCAGGCGGCTTTACAGTTACAGGAACTTGTACCGCAACAGCTTTTGCAGGGGATGGCTCGGCTCTTACAGGTGTTGGTGCAACAACTATCAACAATAATGCAGATAATAGAGTAATAACTGGTTCTGGAAGTACAAATACTTTAGAGGCAGAGGCCGGTATGACTTTCGATGGTTCTAGCCTTACTCTAGAAGCTGCTGCACCTGCAATTATTTTTGATGAAAATAATGCAAACCCAGATTATAAAATTCAATGTAATGGTGGTGCATTTAGTATTACAGACACAACTAATAGTGAAACAAGATACCAAATAAAAAGTAATGGGGATACAGTTTTGCAAAATGATATTCAAGGCCAATTTCAAGTTGCATTGAAGAATTTAGATGATTCAAATACCGCAAGTGGGTATGCTCTTCTTTCATGGAATTATAATAGATCAGGTGGCGGTATAGATCAGGCCGCAGGCTATATTTATGTTATTAAAAACCAAGCGTGGGCAACAACTTCTGCTAACTCGGATGCTGCTATGGTTTTTGGCACTATTGAAAATGAAAGTATAACAGAAAAAATGAGAATAAGACATGATGGGCATCTTTTAATAGGAACCACAAGTGATAATATCGGAAATAATGCTGCTACAGAGGGTATTGCTTTAAGAGAAGAAGGTCATGTTGTTTCAAGAGGTACGTCTTCTAACGTTGCAATGTTTACTTCAAAAGTTACTGATACAGGAGGTAGCAAAGCATTAAGAATAATGCTTGCACAGACAGAGATGGGGTCGATTACTTATGGTGCAGGTGGTACTGCATTTAATACATCATCAGATTATAGAAGAAAAGAAAATGTTGTTGACCTTACAAATGCAATTACAAGAATAAAAACATTACTTCCAAAAAGATTTAATTTTATAGATGAACCTAGTGTTACAAGAGATGGATTCCTTGCCCATGAAGTAACAGCAGTACCCGAAGCGGTAACAGGAGCAAAAGATGAAGTAGCAACTGAAACTGACGTACAAAGGGGTGTTACCGATAAAGTAGGCGATCCAATTTATCAGCAATTAGATAATTCAAAATTAATTCCGCTTTTAGTTGCCAGTGTAAAAGAACTTATTGCAAGAGTTGAAACACTTGAAGCTGCCTAGTATAATGGGTTAACTTATAAAAAATTTTATGGCTACGCCTCAAGAACTTTATGATGAGACAAAAACTCGTCTTGATTTAAATATTGCAAAATTACAACTTTTAGAAAGAGAAATACAAGAAAAAAATGCAGAAAAAAATAAATTAATGCAACCAATTATTGAAGATCAAGGTGCTTTAAAACAATTAGAAAAACTGAGTGATGTTGTGCAACCTGTAGAATCAAATTAAAATAAAATAAAACATTTATTATTATGGCTGTTACTTGGAATGTTAGTCAATTAGATACTGTAGAAACACAAGATTCTTTATCTGATGTTGTCGGGCAAGTGCATTGGCAGGTTTATGAAGTAGACGGAATATATAAAGCAGACTTTTATGGAACTGTACTTTTATCCGCACCAGATGCAAGTTCTTTTACTCCTCTTGCTGATATAACAAAAGAAAATGCTATTGCATGGGTTAAAGCTGCACTAGGTTCTGATAAAGTCACAGAACTTGAAACTGGTATTGCGGTTCAATTAGCAGAGAAGAAAAATCCTACTAAGTCTTCTGGTGTACCCTGGTAGAAAGAACAGAAAGACCTACATAAAGTGGTGCTAATGCACAGATTCCGCAAAAAGTTATAATGGTGACAGGTACTAATGCTTTTGCAAGGGCTTCTTTCATGTTTCAAAAAATCGCTAATGTTTTGAGTATCATCTCATTTGTAATGGTAGCTTCCATGAGCGGTGGAACGTATTTTGCATATAAATATGTAACATCAGAACAATTTAAATCAAGAGTTATGAACGAGATTCTAGATAATGTATCTGGAATGATGCCGAAAGTATTAGATCAAAGTCTACCCGAAGTTACAGGCCCATCAATTCCAACTATTAAATGAATTGCTGGCATTGTAAAACAGAATTAATTTGGGGTGGAGATCATGATATGGATGGTGAAGATTATCCAGTGATGTCTGGAGAATATAGTATGGTAACTAATCTTTCTTGTCCTAAATGTAATTCTTTTGTAGAAGTTTTTTTACCAAGAAATGCCTACGATTGAAATACCTGATATAAGTATTTCAGATATTTATATTCCAAACGTACCAGAACCTTATAACCCTCATTACATTAATGCAGCTAAAGCACCTGAGATAAATGTTCCTGGTTGTACTTATCAACATCGTGATATAAAAAATACTGGTAATCGTAATTTATTGTTAGAAGATCCAAATGGTGTATTTACAACGTGTGATTTTCCGTTTCCTAGTTTTGTACCTCTTGACTATACACCTGAGAATCTTGTCATTACGGAAGAAGCACCTATCAATAATGAACCACCGCCCTTACCAGAAACAAAGCAGCCAGATATTCCTCCATTACCTGATCCTCCCCCACCAGATTTTTCTCCCTGCCCTGGTAAAAATGACCAAAGAGTAGGAGATTTTCGTAACGATAAAAAGTTAGAACGTGTTATTGGACATAAAAGAGGGCAAGATGGGTCTGAATGTGTAACCTTGTATGAAGCAGTTGAGTGGAAAGAACAATACATTCCTTCTGCTCCACAGTTTGTTGGGGTTTTTAGCCTTGCTTTGGTTGGTGCTTCTGCACCATTGGTACTTCAGCTTGTACGGCCAATAGTTAAACAAGTCGTGACAAAGTTGACCAAGAAGAAAAAAGATGTAAAATAATACCAGTAAAAGGATTCTTACTCTGGAAAGGTTCTAGACACTTTCCTAATGCCCAAAGCTAACACTCAATAGGCAAGAGCGGGGAGTTTAAAATACCAGCTTTTACTACCCTAGACAAGTGGACACCCGTAGCTTGTCTATTTTATTTCGTGAGTATGTGGGATAACTTGATTTGGTGGAATATTAACAACAATATCTTCACAGGTAACAGCACTAGGAGTATTAGGTTTAAAAGTAACTCCAGTTTTTGCCATTTTTGAACACATCTCCAAACGATATAAACTAATTTCCATTTTAGTTTTCTTAATTAATAGTCTTTGAGCTTCAATATTTACTTGGGTCGCTTCATGGCAAAGGGCTGGTGATTTTCCCAATGGTATGTTTAGTTGAGCCGAAATTCCATAATTTAAGTTAAAATTATCCTTCTCAAATCTAGGTATCTCTGAATAATATTTTATCGCTCCAGTATCTTCGTCATAAATTGGTGTCCTCGTAATATATTCTTTGGGCCGTGCGAAAGACCAACTATCGGTTACATAAGGAGTGATTGTGAGACTAGGAGAAGCACAAACTATACCCTGACTCATTTTGTAAGAGGGCATAGCTGATGGAGTTATCATTGTTGCATTATTATTTACAACACCTTGAGCATTTGATGATGGAGAAGCAACTGTTGTATTAGCTAAAACCTTCGTAGGACAAAGGATTATAGCTACTGCCCAAATGTAGTTGTAGTTTCTGTTGTAGTGCTTGTTGTTATTTGACGAGTTATGGTCGTGCTTGTATCTAACCCTGGTGTTATTAAAGTTTCTTGGAGCGAAAAGGCTGCGCCATCTGTATTTATTGACCAACGAGGTATAGCTTCTAAGTTTGGTGAAGTCCAATTAAAATTTACTCCCCCAACTGTTTGTTCATTCGTAGTCGTAGCAGTAGGGTTGATATATCCCGTTTCAGATTTGATATTATGTCCTGATGCTGAGTAGGAGTATCCTGTCCGATATTGATGGCTCGTGATCGTTTCATTAATTATTGATTCAGAGGTGCTAGATGTTGTAGAGCTTCCTGTGCGAAATTGCGGAACTACAGGAACAGCAAAGGCTCTTACTGGTAATACTAATAAAACTAGCAGCCAAAGTCTAGTCAATCGTAATACGGACAGTTGTAGACCCTATACAACTAGAACCAGATCCAAATGCACCGCTACAAGTATGGACTCCTGATGAAAGGCTTGTCATAGCTCCAGATCCAAGAGTTCCTCCAGATCCAATAGTGGTTTGTCCACCTAGAACTGGTAAAGCTGCTATACCGCTAGAAGGAGTCACAGCAGAAGGTGTAGCGTCACCCATTGTCACCGATTCAGTTTTTGAAAAAGCCGATCCAGCAGTTGTGATGGTTGTATCTGTTTGAATCATAGCTGGCACTCCGTTACTGAGGCTGCCAACATTGATCCCCCCTATCTTTCCTGATGTAGTTGTATCTCCTACAGTTACAGATGGTGTTATGTTATTTCCGCTTAGTGAGTATGTAGTTCCTACCTTATTCGTTACTACATAAGGCATATCTACACTAATCTGAGCAGATGTCACAAATTCTTGCTTTATGTCTGCTAGTAACGAGCCACAAGGCATAAATAAAAGTAAAGCAAATAGTTTTTTCATTTGATACCTACTTTGTTGTTTTTATTATCTACTATAGTATCTTTTTTCTTTTTTATCTGAAAACCTAGTGACGCAGTACTAGCTGAAAAAATCGAAGCTATAAATGTGGGGTCAAAATCTACTATTTTCTTACCAGAAGGGGGTTCATAGTATGAAAGGGATAAAAGTGTTGCCGACCACAAAAGTACGCAAACTTTAACAATGGTTTCAACTCTACTAGGTTCTTGATCTTCCATAAAAGTTAAGATTCTTGTCCAATACTAGCATTTTAGCTATGTTTGGAAAGTAACACATATTTATCTCATGTATAAGATACTAAAACCAATTTTGATGACCTTTTTAACAACAACTGCCGTTAAGAGATTAGTCGTAGATTTATTAAAATCAATAGCAAAACAAACTACAAATACTCTTGATGATAAAGCAGTTGAAATTTTAGAACAACAACTTTTTCCTACAACATGAAAATTACTAAATTTCTCAACATAGATATCGAACCAGCACCTCCTGAATTGGAATTAGAAATTGAAATGCAATGTAGAGAAATAATGAAAGCTGATGATTTGGTTGATATAAAAAGATATTGTACTCATCTTGTTAGAAAAAAATTTGACCAAGATATTTTTATGGCCTCATTATTGAACAGATTGATAGAATTAGAAGCTAATCGTGTTGTAGCAGAAATGAGAAAAGAAAAACCTGAACCTATTAATCCGATAAAAAAATTTTTTCGTATTCGTTAAGCTCATCATTAGTAAAATCTCGCACCAATAATGTATTAATCTTATCAATCTCATAATTAAATTTAAGAATAGATGTTCTTATATGTTCAGTAACCCATTGTCCGTCTTTACTAACTAACTGTGCTTTTTTTCTGTCGTTTATAAAAACATAATGATCTTGTCCTTTTAATTGAACATCTAGTAAGTTTTTTTCTAAATTTTTACGTCTAATTTCTTTTAATCGTTTTAGTTTTTTAGAATCACTCATTTTTCTTTTTTATTGAATTAAGAATCCTTGATAGTGCTCTACCTTGTAATCGGTTTTGAATCGCTCTATTCCAGTTTTCCTGATCTTTTTTCAATGCTTCATCATACACTTCTTTATCAATCTTGTCTTGTAAGAATTTATAAACAACTTCTCTTATCCAAGAAGTAGGTTTTATTTTTAATTTCGTGCGAATGTATTCATCAAATAGTTCTCCTCTGTTTATATCTATAAGAACGTGGTAATACTTTTTGTTTCCGTGAGGTTTCTTGCCAGCTTCAGCCATAAATATCTTTTTAACCAATGTTATCACAAATTCGATACATTGATACTTTA
>VTLG01013556.1_pt1 | contig 13787 bp, 19 predicted proteins | sample 4694571 | NCBI WGS metagenome assembly VTLG01 (sample SAMN12604809, study PRJNA352737) | marine metagenome | biome: ENVO:00000447; feature: ENVO:00000209|ENVO:00000569|ENVO:01000036; material: ENVO:00002151; isolation source: viral sequences binned using virsorter ...
GCAGAGCAGTTAGATTACATATATCATAATGGTATAGCAAAATGGAAGTCAGATATGATAAAACCCGTAAAAGATAAGTACCCTAAAGGATAATAACAAATGCCGAATTTAACAATTAAACCAGTAGCCGCAGCAGGCAATAAGGTAATTATCCAAGATCAGGCAGGCAATACTAGATTACAGACTGATGATGCTGGTATTACTCTTACTACTCCAAACTTAGGTACTCCTTCAGCAGTAACTCTGACAAATGCAACTTTTCCGGCAGGACATGTAATTAAACATAGTGTAAAAGCATTGAAGGATACAGATAATATTATATCTTCAGGAACAGCTATGTTTAATTCTGGAATTGAATTAGTACATGCAACGGCAAAATCAAGTACGGATTCATATTTGAAACTTGATTGGTATAGTGGTATGACTTATAAATCGGCTGGAGGAGCAATAGTTTATCTTGATTTTACAATGACAACTGCTTCTGACACCTCATATGATGTTGCGGACTCATGTCAGGAGTCTGATCCAAGTCATTATGGAACTAGCTTGTTCTACAACTCAAATAATGCTTATTACAGTCCCATTTCAGGAACAACATATATTGGATTAGAAACTGGAATGGGAGTACCACCAAATAAAACAACATGGAGTGCAGGGGAAACATTATATTTTCGTCTTTGGTATTCCGTTAGTTCAGGAACTTTCAGGATAACTCATGCAAGTTCATTTTTCAATATGAGTGTGACAGAGATACAAAGGTAAAGATGAAACATGAAATAATTAAATTTGACGCAATACTTTCTCTAGTTGGTGGTTCATTATCTCAGAACGCAGATGGTATACATTATCATGATGGTCAAACTCCGCCTACTGAAGCAGAAATAGATGCAGAGTTAAAACGCTTACAAGAAGAATGGAATGCACAGGAATACGCGCGCAATAGAGCTGAACAGTATCCAGACCTCGCAGAACAATTTGACTTACTCTGGCACGCAATTGATACTGGTACATTAGATGACAAAGATCATAGAAATAAATTTTATTCAAGATTAAAACAAGTAAAAGAGAATAATCCTAAAGGATAATAATACATGGCTGATTTAACTATTAAACCTCAAGCGGGAAGTTCAAATAAACTGATCCTACAGGACCAGCAAGGTGGTGCAATCTTGACTAGTGCAACTTCCGGTGCTGAGATGAACACACATGTTATACCTGCTTCAGATGCAACATTAAATTTAGGATCATCCGCAAAAAGATGGAATAACATTTTCACTACTGACTTACACCTTGCCAATGAAAGAGGAAACTGGACCGTAATTGAGGAAGAAGATTATTTGACATTGAGAAATAATAAGACTGACAAAGTTTATAAACTAGTCATGGAGGAAATAGAATAATGCCAATAATAACCGAAGCGAGTGGTATTGAAGGGGGAGAAAAAACCTCTTATAGTTCCTATACAGTCCATACTTTTCGCGAATCCGGCCGATTTATAACTACTTCTGCTATAACTGTTGATTATCTTTTAGTTGGTGGTGGTGGTTCTGGCGCCTGTGTCGGCGGAGGCGGAGGCGGAGGTGGAGTTGTTATTGCAACTTCTCAATCACTTTCTGCGGGTATTTATAATGTTGTTGTCGGCCAAGGTGGCCAACGAGCAATGAACCCAACTAAATCTGCTAATTACAACGGGGAGAATGGGACCGATACTACATTCAATGCAAAAATTGCAAAAGGTGGAGGCCTCGGAGGAAAAATGGGCCAACCTGGAGGCGCTGGCGGTTCTGGCGGCGGAGGCGGCATGGGAAATCCATCTGGTTCAGCCGGTGGTGTAACAAATCAAGATACTTATTCTGGAACGACTAATGTAACAGGATATGGAACTACCGCTTGGTATGGTGGTGGTTATTCAGGGCCTGTTGATGAAGGAGCTGCTGGAGGAGCTGGTGCCGGTGGTAGAGGCCAAGGTGCTGGCGCATCAAGTGGTGGTTATTCAACTGGTTCTGAAGTACACACACAGGGTGGAGAAGGAGGTGTTGGTATTGCATCAACTTTACAAACTGGAGTCACACAATATTATGCGGGTGGCGGCGGCGGAGGCGGCATTCAAGAATCTGCCCGAGGACAGGCCGGAAGTTCAACTGCCTATGGCAGAGGCGGCCAAGGTGGATTAGGTGGTGGAGGTCATTCTGATCAAGCGGGATCTTCATTTAACCACGCATTACCCGGACATGATGGACTAGATGGAACAGGAGGCGGTGGAGGCGCCGGAGGATATCAAGGCCAGATGAATGGATATTATGGAATGCATGGTGGTAAAGGTGGAACTGGTATTGTAATAATAAGATATACAACTCCATAGTAATTAATATGTCGAATATAAGGAGAAAATAATGGAGTATGGACCCGGAATAGAAGTAGAATGGAGAAGAATAAGACACGTAAGAAATTGCCTTTTAACTGACTCTGATTGGACACAAAGTGCAGATTCACCACTTTCATCTGCAAAGAAAACAGAATGGGCAACTTACAGAACTAAATTGAGAACATTACCAGTAGATCAATCTTCTGTTGAAATAGAAGATGATATTATATGGCCCACGAAACCAGAATGATGAATAAAGGATAATAATCAATGCCAGATTTAACAATTAAACCAAATGCAGGAAGCGGAAATAAAGTAATTATCCAAGATCAGGCCGGTGGGGCAGTTATGACTACTGCTGATTCTGGTGCTACTATTTCGGCCACTCTTGATAATGCAACACAAGATGGAATTACAAGGTTGGGTACTGTTACTACTGGAACAATAAAGAATACTATTCATAGTGATGCGACTTTCCCGGCAGGCCATGTGGTTAAAACTTCTGTTGCTGGAGACAATTCAACTAGTGGAGATGTAGGAACTATCGGGTCTACCAATATGCAAGATTCTGGAATAGAAGTAAGTCATGTAACTGCATTAACAAGCTCAAATTCATTTATAGTAGTTGAATTCTTTAGCAGTAATTTTTATACCCAGTCTGCAGCATCAGGACACCATTTTGATTGCACAATGAGGACTGTATCAAATTCAACTTATACGGCAGGAGAATCTATTGTTGATGCTTCTCAAAAATTTTATATACATCATAACGGTACATCTGCTTTTCATAGGCAGGAATTTTGGCGGATGCATTGTGGAACAGGGACAGGAATGGGAATGCCTGACACTAAATCATCATGGGCTGCAGGAGATACATTATATTTTAGATTATGGGGAAAAAGAGATGGTGGTTCAACCACAGTTTTTTGTAAAGCAAACAATTTTTGGAATTTGTCTGTAATGGAGGTTGTAAAATGATTTTTTCAACAATGGATGCAATACGTTCTTTAGTTGGTAATGATGTGTCTCAACCTCTAGGTGGTGATGTAATTTACCATAAAGGTCAAACACCCCCAACTGAAGCTGAAATAAATGCGGAAATAATTCGTCTTGAGAAAGAGTTTACTGCACAGAAATATGCCAGAAACAGGAGAGCAGAATATGATGCCTTAAATCAACTTGAAATGCAATATGATGATGAGGTAAACGGCACAACAACATGGAAAGATGCAATCGCGGCAATAAAAAAGAAATACCCAAAGGGATAATAATACATGGCTTACATAGGACAAAATTTATCAGAAGGAAAAGCAACTCGGGTAACATATACTGCAACGGGTGGAGAAACTTCTATTACACAAAGTTATACTCCGGGGCAAACTTCAGTTTATCTTAACGGTGTAAAATTAGTAGAAGCCATAGACTATGCAGCAACAAATGGTTCAACAATTTCTGCTTTTTCTCCAGCATTAGTAGCTGGAGATGTGGTAGATATAGTATCATTGGATGTTTATTCGACAGCTGATACGGTTTCAGCCGCATCAGGAGGAACTTTCGCGGGTATGGTTACACATCAAAGTGTTACAAACAATCCGGCCACACTCAATAATGATCTTACTGCTCCCGCAAATTATAGTACAGCAATAACGGGACCAGTTACTATCGATGCAGATTTAAATATAAATGGAAATGTAACAGTATTAACAGAACTTAATGTCACAGGAAATGTAAACATGGCAACCACCGGCACATTAAACATAATAGGATAAAATGGGCGACTTTAAAATCAGCGGAAAAAATGTAATAACACAGGCAGGTACCGCCGAGCCGGTATTGGCTAGTAATGTTACACTCGGAACAGGAATAATTACACCTGCTAATATTCAAGACGCGGCCACTTCTACACTTTCTTGTACTACTAATAGTACTACTACAGTAACAACTGCAGATACATCTTCACTTTCAGTTGGAATGGCAGTAAGTGGAACGGGTATTCCTGCCGGTGCAACTATTGTAACAGTTACAAATGCAACATCTTTTACGCTATCATCAGCCGCAACAGCAAGTGCAACAAATACTCTGACATTTCAGAAAGGAATTGTTGCTTCTAAAATTGAAGATGATGCGGTTACTTCTGCAAAAGTTGCAGATGATGCAGTTACAGCTGCAAAAATTGCAACTGGTGCAGTTGTTGCTGATGGACTAGGTGCAGATTCCGTCACGGCTACAGCAATTGCAACAGGCGCCGTAGTTGCAGATGGACTTGGAGCAGCGGCGGTTACTACTACTGCACTTCATGCCGATGTTACGGCAGGTGGTGCAATTTCAACTGCTATAAAACCTCATATTCAGCCTGGAATACTATGTCCTGCTGTTGCTGGAAAACTGTTGGATGGTTCTACAAATCATTCTGGTGCATACGGAACTGCACAAGCAGACGGCAAAAAATATTACTATACAGACATCAAAGGTTCAGGGCCAATCAAAGACCCACGCATTGGCGCACATTTTGGAAGCCAGAGACACAAATTTAAGTCAATGCAATTACTAGAGCAGGAGACTGCAACTCATGGTTCTGATATTTCCTCATTTGATGGTAGAGAATGGTGCAGGGCTATTGGTACTCTTACTATGGATAATAATGATCATGGTCAAGGCAGAATAAGATTGCAGGCAGCAGGACACGCATTTGAGGTAACAGGGTATTTTAATGGTTTTAATTTATTATATGCAAATAATAATTCTGTTAGGAATTTGAAAATAACTATTGATAATGTAGTAGCACATTCTTCTGTAAATTATAATGGTTCAATAGATATTCCTTTAGGTGGAAGATATGTAGATGCTCATGCAGTAGTGAATGTTGATCTTACATCTAGTTCTTCCCTTTCCTCAGATACTACATTAGGGATTCATACAATAAAAATTGAATGGGTTAGTAGTACAAGTTATTTGTTTGGCTTTGAACTAATAGCCCAAGACACCACATCAACTGCAACCAAATCACAGATACAGATTCCCTCACAGAATGTAGTTTCTTACGGAAAGAAGTTCACAGTCTCAGGAACACCACACTATAACCCATTTGCAACTAAAGGTGATGGTTCAGCATCAACAATACCAAACAATACTACAGGAGATAGTGTTGCTACTGGATGGGCAGGGTCTACTTCTGCATATTGGGAGTCTACATTAGATACTGCAACATCACTTGGACTTACAGCTTGGGAAGAAGGAGGAGCATTTTATAGACCAGTAAACGGAGGTAGAGTTGTCAAATGGGTAGACTCAACTGGAACTATCAAGACTTCAGTAAACATGATGCCACCTTCTGCAAAAGCAGTAGGTTCACATAGTGGAGATGCAACACCTACTGGTGCAACTAATTGGTCAACTCAATATTTACCAATATTTTCTACAGGAGCAATAGACCATTCACAAGCAGAAGTTGCCAAGACTTTCCATTGGAGAGAGTTTGGTAATGGAGGAGCAAATCAAGGTCACGGAAATTCATCATTTAACGATGCAAGTATGCTTCCGGGCAGTGGGCAGGCCATTGCTTATGTTATGGATGATGGTCTTACAAGTTTATCCGCGGATAATGTAGCTAATGATAATGATATGCTTCCACAAGCCAATGATAAATTCTGGCATATAACATTTATTGGAACAGGAGTTACAAGAATAGTAAAACAACATGCACAAGTAACTCAGACTATTGCACAAAATTTACCTTACGGAACTCATGTTTTAAAATGCGCAAGACAAGGAAGCGGTGGAACTGGTACTGTCTTAAGTTTAGATGGTGTTTCTATAACAACTATTGCAGACGGATCTTATGGAGAATTATCCGAAATTACCTTCCACCAACCCAAGATGCCTCCGATTCCAGAGGATGCTGTAGTGCTGGCAGATTATATGCTGATGCCAGACTATGTTCCTCAGACAGCACATACTGAAGGAATCATTAGTAAAGGGGTACGAAGGACAAGTGCATCAAGAGATTTTTTCTATAATCATGCCCATGCTAGTGCGGCAAAAGAAATAAACATGGCCACACATTTAGATTACTCACACATAGGGCCATACACCTATATTGGAAATCAAGCTGGAGCATCAACTCAACAACTTCCTTTTTTTGGAACATCTTGGACTTATAGATACCATTCTTTATCAAATTATATGGTTACTGGTGGAACAACATTCACTATAAATGAAGGTAATCTTTCATCTTATACTTTAAATGCAGCTGGAGGTGGTGGTACTTCAATTACTTCAGCTGGAGTTTTAACAAAAATAGATGCAACAGATAAGGCTAATTTTATTAGTGCAGTAGGAGGAACTTTAGGAATTTCAGTATGGAAACAATCAGAAACTACTGCAAGTGGTAAATATACCTATGGTGGTGATTTGGATGTAGCAACCCCCATCCACACCAGTTCGCATTATCAACCTTTTGAAAATCAATATACAAAGGATCTAGTCGGAGGTGACAGAAATATGGAACAGACTAACCTTGTTGTTTCCGCAGACGGAAAAACGTGGGATGAGGCTACAAGGGATGTGAGTTATATTGGGAAAGGTTTAGTATTTGCTACTGATGATGAAAATGATTGGAATACTTCCTCAGATTATACGTATTGGAGAGGGACTCCTCCTAATACTTATAATGTATGTTTTAATAAAGATTTTACTCCTGCCTATGATAGAGTGATTTGTTTAAAAGATGGTCAATATAAAATTAATTACAATACACAAAATCATATGGACGGCTCAGGTGATAGCAATGGGGAGTTGAGAATAAATAACGTAATAGTAGCTCTAATTAGATCAACCGCCCATTCGGGTGGAAATCCTCATTATAGTGGTGAAGCTTCAGTAATTGCTAATTTAAAAAGAGGTGATTATGTAAAATCTCACGGAGAAAGACATATGCCAAATGGTTATGGACACTTTGAAATTTTTAAAATATAAACAGAAAACAGATATGTATATAGCCCATAAATCAAATGTAATACAATCATTTCACGAAATTGAGTGGGAATGTAGAAAAATGGCAAAAGGTCTTGCTGCTCGTAAATATTGGCCTTGGTTAAAAACAGTCACTTCAACAGATTCAGGTGGTAATGAAACCTATGACTTTAGTGGGGAATCATACACTATTGTAGAATGTAATGATGAAGATGTAGAAGAAAGAATTAAACAGTTAAATGACTATATTGTTCCTGCAACAGTAGGTATAAATGTGGTTTACAACATCAAGTATTATACTTCCAAGAGAGATGCAGAAGAAATCAAAGATATAGACGGAAACAGTCATGATCCGAAGCAATACGTTCAATCCCATTTTGTAGGACAAGATGACACAAAAGATGCAAGAATTCTCGCAGAAGAATGGACACGAATAAGAGCAGAACGAGATAGACTTCTTGCAGAAACAGATTGGATGGTGTTAAGTGATACGGGAACAATAAGTACTGCATGGAAGAATTACAGAAAAAGCCTGAGAGATTTGCCTTCAGATCAATCTTCAGAAACAACGTATGCAGATATAACATGGCCGTCCAAGCCATAATATAAATAGTTAGAGAAACAAAACAGTAGGAAAAAAATAATTCATGGCAAAACTAACATTAAATGGTGTTGATGCACTCACAGAATCGGGTGGAGTAGTAACTATTCCTGGTGCCGCGAATTTAAATCTCGGCACAAATGCAGTTCCTTCTGCTGCGATTCAGGATGATGCTGTAACAAGTGCAAAACTAGATACAAACATTGCCGTTGGTGGAACTTTTGGAGTTACAGGTGCAACTACACTTTCAAGTACTCTTGCAGTTACAGGAAATGCAACATTTACAGGAGATATAACTGTAAATGGAACAACAACTACAGTTAATAGTACAACATTAACGATTGATGACAAAAATATGGAGTTGGGTTCAGTTGCCTCTCCTACCGATACTACTGCCGATGGTGGGGGAATTACTCTAAAAGGAACAACAGATAAAACCATTGTTTGGGAGAATGACACCAATCAATGGAACATAAACCAAAAATGGACAGAAAATGCTGGGTCATCATTTGCTCACAGACCATTAACTGCATCATTAATATTAGGATAATAAGGAGAAATAGTGGCTATACCAAGCGGAAGTGGAACAGAGGTTCTTAATAGGAAGCATAAACGATCATTGGGAGCATCTTCATACCATACTATATTAACTGGTGAAGCAAATCATATATATACAATTCTTTCATTACATTGCATGGAAGCCTCAGGGGCTGCTGGAACTATTAGGATACATCTTAGAAATGGTGGTGCATCAGAAGATGTTCCTCTTATTGAAGCTCAAAATATTGGTAGTGAGCAGACATTTGTATGGAACGACAAAATTGTTTTAGTAGGAACTGACCAATTAAAAATATGGTGTAGTACATCTGCTTCTCATTGGTGGGTTAGTTATATAGAACAAGATTGGACATAAGGAGTTAGCATGAGTGGAATAGTTGGGTATCAAGGTAGCAAATCTGGAACTGTTGGAGCATTTAGGGGTGAATATAAATTAGCTTGGAAAGCTGATTGTAGAAGTAGTTTTGCTGGTGGTGGAGCAAATATAGATTTTAATGGAACAAACGGACTTGTAAAGGGTATGTTCACACACTTTAAAATAGTTGGCGAAGGTTTTCAAAACAGTAATGGTACTGCTTGTGCATTAGGAATTAGATGGAGTTGTGTAACTGGTGCTACTACTGGATATGCTGTTCAAGGTTACTATGGTACTAGATGGGCAGGACATCATGGTGATGGTACGACATTAACAAAAGCGGCTGAATCTAATGGCAATCATGGAAGGGTATGTTATATGAATGCTCCAGGCACAACTTATGGTGTGAATGGTATGGAAATAATAATGTCCAATCCTGGCGTTGGTGACGGAACTTCTGGAACAAATCAAACAAGTGCAATATGTAGATCAACTGGATATGTGCATAGTACAAGTTCAAATGGTCATGGGGGTGTAACTGCATATATTATGAATAATAATACAACTAATGCTACTACTTCATCAAGTAATGGTCAAATTTCAGCAATTACACTTCATATAACATCGGGAAATTGGGCTAAAGGTACAATTTATTTTTTCGGAATGGTAAAATGACAAAAATAAGAGAGATAACAAAATAATTAAGTAATAAGAAATATGGCAAAACTAAAATTAAACAATGTAGAAGTTATTACAGAAAGTGGCGGCACCGCTACTTTGGCGCCGGGTATTAATCCAGAAGGTACAGCAATTAAATCAACGGGAGAATCTGGCGGAAGCAAGTTTTTGAGAGAAGACGGCGATGGTACTTCAAGTTGGATAGCTATTGAACCAGGAGCACCTTCCATAACTGATAATGGTAATGCTAATGCCATGACTATTGCGGCCGATGAAAGTGTAACTTTTAATCAATTTGCTCAAATACCAAGTCTAAAACCTAAAAGTAATCAAAATCTTACGGGAACATACGCAGATCATGAAATGATTATGGGTGATAAATTTACCCTTACAGGTAATTTAACAATTAATGATAATCTGGTTCTGGCAAGTCTTAGTGGTTCAGGTCAAGATATTATTATTGAAGATGATGGCAACGGAAGAACAATAACAACGGCAGGTAAAGTAATTTCTTGTACTACTACTAATACTGATGCAACAGTTACTACGGCAGATACATCCGATCTTAGAGCCGGAACAGGAGTAACAGGAACAGGTGTACCTGCGGGAGCAACTATCGCATCGGTTACTAATGCAACAACATTTGAATTATCGGCGGCCGCAACCGCATCCGGAACAGTAAACTTAACATTTGATACAGCTGTTTTTGAAGCTGGTGAATTTTTAGGAACGGCAGGACTTCCAAGTTTAACTGATTTGTCGGGAGAATTGGGGACTGGAGTAACTATGACAAGTGCTGTTACTGGAAGTCCAGCAATCAATCTTACTAATGTTACACATCAGGTCGGTGGTGTTATACAAATTGTATTTGGTTCAAAAGTAGTTTCTTCTGGACATTCTGGTGTTAATTCTGCTATGGGCGGCTCTATAACCAATCCACGGCCAACTCATAATCAAGGGATAACTGCCGGAATTCAATCTTTTACTCCAAAGTATGCAAACAGTAAAATATTAGTTCAAACTAATAATATTCTTATATATGAGTCTTCTAACGTATCTGATCATATGCATCTTTTTCTACAGGATAATTCTGCGGCAACAGTCTTAAGTCATTTTGCAATGTATGCCTGCATCAATGGAGACGGAAGCAGCCATCATGGCGGAGTATTATGTTTGAATCATGTTTTTGATTCTTGGGGAACATCCCCCCGCCAACTTGAGTTTAGAATTGGCTCCGATGGCGGCGGCAACGCGAATTTTAGATGGAACCCCCATTATAATTCGGGTCCACGAAATACAACAGAGACGGGTCAATTTCATTGGACATTGACAGAAATAGCACAATAGGATAATAAATGGCAAACATGATAATCCGCCCAGCAACGGGAACAGGCAACAAAGTAATAGTACAAGATCAGGCCGGTGCGGCAGTACTGACTACTGCTGACTCTGGCGCTACTTTAAGTAATAATACACAAGATAATATTACAAGGCTTGGTACTATTACAGCAGGAAACTTGAGTAATTCTGCAATTGTTCATCCGGTTGGTCATTTCTATAAGTATTATCATGCAATAGAAACGACTGCCGCGCCTTGGGGAGGAAGTACGGCTATTGCTACTCCAGCAGGTACAATCCTTACTGCAACTGTTCCTGACGATCATACTGCTTATTCTCATGCACATGGGGGAGTAACAAGAGTAGATTATCCTGCAAACGCTTGTATTGCTTATGAGATAGATGGTTCTAATCCAGATGCAAGTTCTACTTATTATAAAGGACAGAGACCCGGCAATTCAGAGTTTGGAAATGTTATGGGAGTTTATGTAAATTCAAGTGGGTCTGATGTAACCCTTAAAATACAAATAACGGCCTATGGTGCTGGAAACTGGGCTACTGCTCCTGACCGCCCTGTTTATATGTCAATTACAGTAATTAAAACAGCATAAAGGATAATATGGCAATCTTATACACTCCTGCATTGATTATTCTTTCTCTTAGACCAAATGCAGATTTTACTATGAATTTAGATTATGAATCTCTTGTTTGGTTGGATAAGGTACAAGTTAAACCTACAGAGAAAGAGTATAATGATGCTGTAACTGCATGGGAAGCTGAATATGATGCACAGGAATACGCGCGCAACAGGAAAAAAGAGTATGATGCTCTAAATCAATTTGAGTTGATATCAGATGATACTAAGAATGGCACTACAACTCATATAGATGCAATTGAAGAAATTAAAGTCAAATGGCCAAAAGATAACAGCGGACCAGTATAAAGGATAAATGGGAAATTTAATTATAAAAGGAAAAGGTGGTGCAGGTAATAAGTTGATCTTACAAGATCAGGCAGGCGGAGCTGTTTTGACTACTGCTGACTCTGGGGCAACTATTGCTAATGCTTCTTTGACTACTCCAACTATTGCAAGTATGGCTAACTGTACGTTTCCTGCCGGGCATTGTGTACAGTTTATAACTTATAGTTATAATTCAGCATCTTCAGATACAATTAATAGTGGCTCAGGAGAAAGAGCAAATATTAGTGGTGATGAGACAATGTTCCAAAAACAAATAACAATTACTTCAGGCAATAAAGTTTTTGTTAATATGATGGCAGGTGTATCAGGATCAAGTCAATCAGATGATGAATGGGGTGCTTGGCTTGGTATATATGCAAAGGAAGGTGGATCATACAGAAATGTATATGGAAATAGTTGGGGACAGTATATTAATTATTCCCATAGTTCATCTTATAATTGGGATGTTCATATCCATAATAATATTTCATACTTGGATACTCCAACAGTAACTAATCCTATTTATGGTGCACAAATATGGAGATATAAATCTAATATAAGATTACGTTCTTCAGCTACAGAATACCCCTTTGTTATAAATCTAATGGAGATTCAACAATGATATTGGACCAGACAGATAAAAATGCAAAGGCTTTATTGGATAAACACCCTACTTGTGAGTTTGTAGTTGGTGATACTTATGAATCATTAAGATGGAAGTCTGAAGATATTACTAAACCTACTGAAGAAGAATTTAATGAGATTGTTTCTACATGGGAGAAAACTTTTTCTGACAACCAATATAAACGAGACAGGGAAAGAGAATACCCCTCAATACAAGAATGTGTCCATGCGATTTTAGATGATGATCTGACTGCTCTGCAAGAAAAACGACAAGCAGTAAAAACTAAGTACCCTAAAGGATAATAACACATGGCAAATATGATAATTAAACCAGCCGCAGACGGCAATTTACTTATACAAGATCGCGCAGGCGGCGCTGTTTTGTCAACGACTGCTTCTGGAGCAACTATTGTTAATGCTACACTTACGAGTCCTACTATTGCAGACCTGGGCGGTGTACCAAGTGTTCTTCCTGCCAAAAACGAAGGTTTAGTTGTTAAGTATGTTAGTGCAACAACAGTTGATATTGATGCAGATTTTCTAACTGTTTCTGACACTAATAATGTAGCAACTATTTTAAGTTCAATTAACTTAACTGCTGATATTACTGCTTCAGGTGTTAATGGATTAGATACAGGATCAGAAGCGGCAGTATGGTATCACATTTATGTAATTTATAATGGTACGACTGTTGCCAGTTTATTGTCTGCAAGTGCAACATCACCAACAATGCCGTCTGGTTATACTTATAAGAAGTATGTAGGCGCAGTTTATAATCGGTCTAGTAGTTTTTCTAATTTTTATCAAAGAGGCAATGATGTTATTTTACCTAAAGATGATTCTTTCGTAAGGGTTGTCGTAAATGGAACCGCTACTAATTATGCATCAGTAGCACTTAGTGCTGTGATTCCAACAACTACTAATGTCGTTATTGGGTATTATGGAGTAACTGAAACCAGTACACGCGCATTGGCCTATGTCGCTGCAACTGCTGCTGGAATGGGGGAGTATATGTTGGAGATTAAAGGATCAAGTGGTGACAATACTGGTCACTTGTACTTCAATCTTGTGTTAGTTGAAACACAAGCAATGTATTACTATAAACATTCATCTCTTGGAGATGATGTTGATGTATATATATCAGGCTATAAATTTTCTAGGTTAGTATAACTGTTTAGTGGTTGGGGATATACTAATATAGTTTAATAAAATAAAGATAAAAACTATTATAAATAAGAGTAACAAGGAAATAAAATGGCAAATTTAATAATAAAACCTACAAGTGGTGGAAGTCTAATCCTTCAGGATGAGGGAGGTACTGCTGCAAATACAATTA
>VTLG01015947.1_pt1 | contig 13785 bp, 32 predicted proteins | sample 4694571 | NCBI WGS metagenome assembly VTLG01 (sample SAMN12604809, study PRJNA352737) | marine metagenome | biome: ENVO:00000447; feature: ENVO:00000209|ENVO:00000569|ENVO:01000036; material: ENVO:00002151; isolation source: viral sequences binned using virsorter ...
TCCATTGGGCATTCCATTTCGCAACCGGTAAGGTTGCTTTTACTTTTTCCAACTCATCGAGCTTCCAATACTCGGGCCAAACAGCTTCCTCCTCTGGTCCGTGGTCCAAGATTGCTGGAAATTCGACAATGTCCCATTGATCACCTTTCACTTCCTTTTGACCTTTGATCAATTGAGCAGTCAAATCTTTGGTCGACCACCTTGTCATTACTAAAACAATTTTAGCGCCGGGTTGAAGACGTTGTCTTGGTCCTGAAGTGTACCATTCGTAAGCACTTTCAAGAGCGGTCTCGGACATTGCATCTTGTTCCGAATGTGGATCGTCAATAATTAATAAATCAGCACCACGACCTGTGATTGCTCCACCAACCCCAGCTGCGAAGTACTCTCCACCTTGCGCCGTCTCCCAACGACCTGCAGCTTTAGAATCTTCTTGTAATCTAGTTTGAAAAATTTTGTGATATTCAGGAGAGTCAATTAAATTTTTAGCTTTACGACCGAAACGAATTGCAAGTTCTCCGGTGTGGGTAGCTTGAATAATTTTTAATTTTGGATTTCTACCTACCATCCATGCTGGAAGGAGGTAAGACGCAAATTCAGATTTTGTATGCCGGGGTGGCATATTCACAATTAACCGGTTTATCTCACCCGTTGCTAATTTATTAAATTTTTCTGCGATGTGTCTATGATGGGACCCTTCTATAAATTCAGGCCACACGCACTTAACAAAAGATAAAAAATCTGTCTTCGCTTTGTTCTGTATCTTCTTTTCAGCATGCAGCACTTGAAGTTGTTTAAAGGTTCTCCTGACATCCGCAGGTAATTTACTTATATCAACCTGATTCAAGTTCATGGTACCAAAAAGTTTTTACCATGACTGGCACTCTAAATCAAGCAATTCAACCTAGAGTAGTGGGACCCCTTTTTAAAAAAAGGGGATCGATGTTCCGTGATCAAAGTTATTTGGATTTGGGTTTGGTACCTCTATTGATGTGGTACGAAGGGCAAAGCCCCGCGAAGCGGGGCGAAGCCCAGAGCCGAGGCGCGTTAGCGCCTCGACCTTTAGCTATGGACGAACTAAAAACGCAATACGTCTTTCTGGATTACTTTGCCTTCGCTGTTTGTTGCTTCAACAACAACAACTGTGCTTCTTCTTGGTCTTGTGTAGTTTGGATTGTTGTATTGTTCTTTCGTCATGGGTATGCGTTGATTGTTTAAATGATTTTCCCATCGCCAATTAGATTTCGTGCCCGCTCGCCAATCGTAATCATAATCTTTATACCACGCATTATCCTCGGTTAATGTTATTGGCTCAACTATTCTGCCGAAGTGATCAACCGCTCGCTCGCCAAACTTGGTGAACCAATCATCTTGACATTGCATTGAACACGCATTGCCACCAAGATAATGGAAGCTTGATCTTCTTCTCGTTTGATAAACCTTGGCGCCTTTCGGTCCACGTATTCTATCTTTAGTCTGATAAGTATGACACTTTGGTCCTTGGCAATATTGCATAGACATTAATGCACACTCTCTTTCTTCATGGCTTGAAAGTTTCGCCACTCGTCCGAGTTCTTTATCATCTCATTTGCTTTCGGAAGAATTAAGAGCAGCATTATCCAAGACATTTCTTCATCTGTAAAATGTCCGCTGTTCATAACTTGTTCAACTCGTTTTATGCTTTCTTCATTGTTGCCTTTAACTTGCCAAATATAATCAACCGCACTCAAAAACCTAGAGTGCAGCCATTTTGGAAGTCTGTCATCAACTGTTCTTTTTATTTGTTTCATAGTATCTCCCAATTTGTTGCGTATCTATATCCTTGCTTATCTAAATCCCAATAATGCAAGAATGGTTGATTGTCTTTTTTTCTTTTTCCAATACCTCTACAAGTGTCAGTAATCATGCCAAATCTTCTGACTTCTTCCCCATCTTGTTTTCTGTATTTGATTTTAAACTTTATGTTCGTGTCCATCTTTCGTCCTTTCGTTAGTTGTTATTAATACTAGGGATAATACTTGATTATCCCTAGTGTGTCAATCGCTATTTTTGTTCCCTTTCCGCCATTTCTTTTTTCCAAATAGCAATTTTTTGTTCTCTACTGATATTCTTATTCTTCATTGATTTAACTCTTTCAGCGAGATTTTTAGGATTGTAAATCACAAGACCAGTTGAATTAGTCCTGATGATTTCCGCGTCATTAATATCTAAACCAAGTTCAGTTGAAAGTTCCAACGCCTCGTCTAAATATCTATAACCTTTTAAACCAAGTTTAATTTCTTTCATTTGATTTAAAACACTCTCAATCCATTTTTCATGGCACGTGATTAATTGACCTTTCTTCTGTTGCCAAAACATAAGAGTATCATATTCCTCTTTAGTGCAACCGATTGATCTATCTCGGCAATATTCTCTACCGATTAAATCCAAAACATAATCATTGTTCCACTCTCTTGCGTAGGAAGTTTGATTGTCACTACCGCCATTAGTTCCAAGATACTTGTCATTTGCATCACAAAACTTTTGTTGGTGTGGATTTCTTTCCTTGTCTTTCATCTCAATATTAATATCGGGATTACAACCCTCTCGCCCTTTTAGTTCATCTCTAAAATAGGCATAGCCAAAATCCATATCTCTTGAATTTTCGTTTCCATTAATATTGCCATTTAGACGAAAATCAAAATGACTTTCAATATATTTATCTTTCATAATTGGTTTGTCATTTTCATCTCTACCCTCTACTTGACCTTGATAGCCAAAATGAAAGCAACTATCTTTCGCAATAGTGTCCACATTTTCAAACTTGTTTTGTAGATGATATGCCATTTTAATATCTTCAGGTGTATAGTGTCGGCTCACTATTTCTTTAGCAAGTTTCCAAGTAATATCTTGTAAAGGTTTTATTTCTTCCCTTGCTTTTAGATATGCCTCTTTTTCTTGCGTTTCTTCTTGTTCAAGATGTACTCGCATACGATTTGCGATCTTATTTCTGTACTCTTGATTTAGTCTTATTCTAGCCATTTATTACCTTTCTGTTAAGTTAAAATTAAGTTTTAAACTATTGACATTTAAAAGTCAAGGGATTATATAGGAGGATATGAAGAAAGTAGATTACATTTTATGATTGTAGAACATTGGATATTTTATCCGATTTTAGGATTATTCGGATTATATATTATATATCTATTTGATGTATTTTAGAATTTGCTGAAGATAGAGCTATAATGGCTTGATGATAAGCAAAGGCAAACGGCGCGCAACTATTATTAGTATTCATACCCAATAATTTAGCGCGCCCTTGAGCCCTGATCCTAGGAGCGCGCTCGCAAGCTCGTGAGATACCCTAGGATCTGGGGTCAAGGACTTTCCATAGGGCCAAATTCGAATTGGTCCTTGGCCACTTTAGAATGATTCTAAACTGAAAGGAAAATATGAAGAGAAGTTGGTGGAGTTTAAAAATAGAAGATTATCCAAGCTACACGCCCAATGATGCAGATCTTGAGCACATTGCGGACCAGATTAAGCAGGGTATGCATCAAGGTGAATTAATACAGGAGGACGATGAAAGCAAGCCCAATGTCTGAAGAGTTTCATGATTGGTTAGATAAATGCCCGGTACAGTGGTTCCGGGGTGAAGTAACCAAGGACCATGTAACATATTCATTTGAAACACCGGAAGAAAATGAAGAGTAAAAAGCCTCAAGCTTCAAGCTCCAAGGACCAAGCTTCAAGCACCAAGCTTGACAAGCCCAGGGATCTGGGATAGTATGGGATTATGACTTCTGGTTATGAGACCTCCGGACTCTTCAGAACCTTCAAGACTGAGAAGGAATTCCACGAGTTCGTCGAGGGTCACAGTTTACCGGAGGAGCGTAGGCTCCTTTGGCTTGGTTTTATGTTCGGTGCTAACCACGCCGTATACAAGATCAATAAGGATCTAGCTTCTAAGAAGAAGTAGATCTTCAGCTCGGGGCGCCGCAGGCGCCCCGGGCAAATAAAAAAAGAAAATAAAAGCTAGAAGCCGCAAGCGTCAAGCTTGACAGCCTGTCCCATAAATGATAGGATGTTTTTTTAACTTTAATGAAAGGTATATTATGTCATTTGATAACACGATTAAATTAGTAAACAAACAACGCGACGTCCTGGCTGATGTGATCCAGTGGTTGGATGAAAAAAACTTCTCCAATACTGAAATCAGATCTAAAGTTGATATGGTTTTAAATCATAGCCGCAAGCTCAACGAAGGATCGGACATGGAATTAACAAAGATTAAATTAATATGAAAGTAAGTGAAGCCGTCAAGATAACCGGGTCCATGACCCGGACGTCTAAGATGCCTGGCCTGAGCTACAGCCTGCCAGCCTGGGAGTGCCAAGTAGGCGCCAAGCTCCGGACCGTGAAGGGCTCTGTCTGTTCAGGATGCTATGCACTGAAGGGCAACTATACCCGGTATCCTGCCATTAAGGCAGCTCAGTACTACAGGCTGCAGTCACTGTATAACCCACAATGGATTCCCGCCATGGTTGCACAAATCAAGAGACAAAAATATTTTAGATGGCACGACGCCGGGGACCTGCAGTCCGTGCAGCATCTCAAGAACATATTCGAAGTCTGTAAACAAACGCCAAGCACCAAGCACTGGCTGCCAACGCGTGAGGTCCGTTATACACGACTCATGGACCCTGCCATAGTACCAACAAATTTAAAAATTATAATCTCCGACCATATGATAGACCAGAAGACACCAGTCAAGAGCTGGCCGTACACCTCAGGCGTATCGACGAAGAGCGCGACCTGTCCGGCACCTTCTCAGGGCGGCAAGTGTGGCAGCTGCAGACAATGTTGGGACAGGAATGTAGCCCGGGTAGTTTATGGAAAGCATTAAACTAATATACGAGATCCATGAAGCATGGGCCAGGGAGAATGGTTACAGAGGGAAGGTTCAAGCTTCAAGCCGAAGTTCCAAGCTCCAAGCGCGAAGTTCCAAGCGCCAAGGTCCAAGCTCCAAGCCTAAGCTACAAGCTCAAAAGTTTTTTGAATCTGAATCCAATCAGTAGAGGTCCAGGGCTCATGGCCCATGGACAATAGTTCTTGAATCTTGTTTCCTGGAACAAGTTTCAAGGCTCTAGGACCGAGGGTCCTGAGCAAGATAAATGTATTCTTCGGATGAGACTTATGGAAGGAAATTTGGTGTGGAGAAAATCTAACTTTGTTCCCTCTTGCGACTTTTAATTCAACAGTGAAAAAGTGCCCAGAAGTATTGTAACCCAACACATCAGGCATCCCAAGTAAGCTAAGATTCTCAATACGATTCCACTTGATACAGCAGGTATTTTTTTTAAGATCTTGGTATAATTTTCGTTCAGGTTTAACTGCATTTTTCAAAGTAACACTCGCTTAAAAATTCAACTTAGTTGGAGCTATAATTCTTTTAACAGTAGAGGGTTTAAAAACCAACCTCATTGAGTTCGCCCCAATGATTGTACTCTCTTGGACTTCTATTTTTGTTAGTTCCTCAAGATGTCCACCCACTTGAATAAACACTGAAGCATCGCCTAAGCCTGTGCCGACTTTGCCCTTGTTATCCATAAACTCTGTCATGTAATTCATTAACTCTCGGACACGCATCACATACCACTCTTTCTTAATCTGTCAAGAGAATCTTCAACTTGTTGTGCTAATTTTTTATTGTCAGCATGAAGTTCTAATTTCTCCTGCTCGAGAGCAGTTATCTCTCGTCTCAAATCTCCATTCAATTTCTGGTGAGATCCACTAATATTTTCTAATTCTTTGATTCTTTCTTTAGCATCTCTCATCTCTGGGCTGTTCATACCTACAGCTTTAACTAAAGACGTCTCCAACTCTGCATCAGATTTCTTTGATATTAACTTTTCATTCTCAGCTAACGCATTAGCTAAGGCTTCTTCGGCTTCAACTTTCTTTTCTTTTAATTCAAAATTATCTTTAGTGACATCCCGAACAATAGCTTCATTGCCTTTATTAATAACTTTTAGTTCAATATTTTCAGTACGTAAAGCTCGTAGCTCTTGCTCTAATCTCTGAAAGGGATTTAACTTTTTTATTTCTGCATTCATCATTGACTTTATATGACAGTTACCTTAAATTGTCAAATATGGGTGTACCAAAAAGATTAACAGAAATGCAAATGAGATTCGCCGAATATGTAGTATTCGGGGGGCCTGATGGACCGATGACTCAAACAGAGGCAGCGACAGCAGCAGGTTATAGTGCAAAGAGAGCAAGACAAGAAGGATCAGAACTGCTCAACCCTAGACTCAGTCCACTCGTAGTACAATATGTAGGTAAACTCAAAGAAGAAAGACTTAAGAAATTTGAAGTATCCTATGAAGGACACATAGCAGAACTTGCTAGACTTAGAGAAGCTGCTTTGAAGAAGGGATCTTTCTCATCTGCAGTAAACGCTGAAGCCAATCGTGGAAAGGCAGCAGGATTATACATAGACAGAAAAATAATAAAGCATGGGAAATTAGAAGACATGTCAGAAGAAGAACTAGAGAACAAAATGAAACAAATTTTAGACGATTACGCACCAATTTTAAATGTTACTCCTCCCAATGAAGAGTTGCCCAAACCAAAAGACCAAAAGCCCCAAGAAAAAAAACAAAAGGAAATAAAGCTTCGATCATCTAAGTCAACCACTGTCCCAAGTAATAAGAAAACACAGTCAGTATCAGTAAAATTATAAAGATATAAATATTATTTAGATTCCACATTTAATTTTTTTAATTCAGTTATGACCCCTGTAGGGAAGATGTTCCTATCTGAATATGCCTCATCCTTCTTGTCATAGCTCGCAAAAGTCCAAATGAATTTCTTAGTACGTTTATAAATATATGCAAACGTAACCATCTTTGAGCATTCGAACTTATCGAACTCATCAGCCGTAGCATGACCTCCATCTGCAGTTATGTCAAGCCAGGAAATCTTATAAAAATAGAATTTCTTCTTGTTTATAACCAGATTCTTATATTTAGATTTTTTACGTTTCTTTGCCATAGTTTGCCTTATTTCTGCCACAATTCACCTTTTCGAGACCTATATATACAATTTATTTTATTCTACGTCGCGCTAAAAAATTTCCAAAAGGTGTCGAAAAAACATACCAAATCCTCTATTAGTGTTGCTAGACAACAAAAGTAGGCGATTTAGGGGGGTGTCGAAATGGTGTCGAAAGGGTGTCGCAAGGTCTCGAAAAGTTACCTTTTGCGACATGGTAATCTGTAGGATAGTGCTCAAGTAGCCCTTTTTTCGACACTTCGACCTGTTTTTCGACACCCTTGCGACACCATTTCGAGACCCCAAGTGTCGAAAAAGTGTGCCTTATTTCTGCCATATTCTTGCCACATTTCAGCCTTAATTGGTGCTGTAAAATCTTTTGAGCATCGCCAGTTTTTCTGAAGCTGCAGCGCATGCTGTCAGGTGCTTGTCTATCTCACCAGTGATATCTGAATGGTCAACCATTACAGAGTTAGCCCCTGCATTGGTCAATAACATATCAACCTTTAATAGAGCGTCCTCCATCTGACTGGTATATCTTTGAACCATAGTCTTGTAGACTCTTTCCCTCATTTTTTCCCCTCCTTTTCAAATTCTTTGAGTAATTCATTTGTATCTATGTGTTGTTCTTCTTTGTAATCATTTTTTAATTCATAATATTGATCTAATCTTTTTAAAAATTTGTGCTTCCACGATCTTAATTCAGGCCCGGAAAACTTGAATTCTTGGTAATATAGGTCAGGAGTACATACCATTATTATACCCTGCTGAATGTTGGATTTGTACACATAATCATGAGCCATGGCATAAGCTGCTATCTGTAATTTATAATCGTCTATCCATTCTTCTTTTTTAGGTTTATTGGATTGCTTAAAGTCAGCAATGGTCTCGATGCCATTATGTTCACATACTAAATCTGTTGAGCCTGCGTATAAGCCAGGATAATGCAGCATGACTTCACAGCCAAAATAATAATCAACAGGCGTGAGTCCTACATCAATAATTTTTTGAGCCATCGGCTTAGCTTGGATACCGATCTCTGTGAGATCCTCGTACCCTGTCTCTTGGATATGTTTCTCCAAGAACTTATGCATGGCAGTGCCCCGTTTACTAGATAAGTTGAATATTCTCTCCGCTTCTTCATAACCTACTTTTTGTTTCCAGGTGTTTAAATAAGTCTGATCTTTTGTTTTTGCAAGTATTGTTGTGACGCTGGGCAATTTATATCCACCGATGTCATAGATCCGTGTTCCATGGTCCATGATCCGTGTACCCTGGTGATAGTTATATTTGTTATTACGCTTCATTTCCAACCTCCAAAGATGGCATCATAAATCCATAGAAAAAAGATCACGATACACCAACCAATAATAAAAAGAATAAGCCCGGTCATCAGCACGATCGACTTAATCATTTCCCAAAAAGTTCTCAGAATTTTTAAAAATTTCATTGATCTCCTTATCTATCTCCTTATCCGTAGGGTCTCCCCCTTCCACCGGATGGTTCTTTTTTAACTGTAACGCATGGACTCTATTAAACGCTTCTTCCTTTAGCTCTCTAAACTTCATCGTCCCTGATCCAATTCCACATCGGCACTCCAACCATGTTCATCTTGTTCTTTGTCAAAAATATCCTTCCAATTCTTCCTATAATCATTCGTCACCGGTCTGGACGTCCCATCCCATTTACGACCTACCTCGCGCACCACAGGTTTTTTATTTTTACCGCCCTTAACGATCTTTTTACTGCCGGCTTTATACTTATCTAATTGTGAGGGCATTTCTTTTTCTTCCACTCACGATAGCCTTTAATCCAGGCGTTCGGGTCTCGATGTTTCCAACGTTTGTCCCAGGCCCAGCCCTGAATCACGCTTGACCAGTGTTCGATAAAAGCTAATAGTTTATCTTTCAATGTATCCTCACTTTCTCCACGTTATAAGGTTCAACCCCCGCGTGGTCTAATATTTCATCCATCAGAGCTTTATATTCTTTGTCCGAGAGATGAGTCTTATAGAGTCGTTGAGCAATGGCGATCATCGTGCCAGCCACTAACTCCACCGGTAACTGATGTTCATTTAATAAATGCATAGCATCGTCGAAGAACATCTGGTACGTTTTCTCTGCGTCGTTATCTTTCACTTTTTTACCTCCTTAGTTTTTTCAAAATAATCTACTCTTGAATCTTGTTTAAATAATATATTACCCGAGACGGAAACACGAGTCACGTTGGATTTAAAAGGAAGAACAAAGTGCCGAAGCTGTGCGGGAAACATATAAATATCCCCCTCCTCAGGCATTTGATGCACTAAAGAAATAGCCATGCGTCCATTGGAGTCGCCCCACATAAAGGAAACGCCGCCCGGTCCCTGAAGGGTCCCTTTGAAGTTTTTATTCTCCTCGGTGAGTTCTTTAGGAATTTGTGGAAAGATAATAAAAGAAAGATCGGACGAGTGATCGTGCGGAGGATTAAAGTCTCCGGCCTTCATATAGTTAATCCAAAGACTAATGAGATTGGCATCGGGTTTCATATTAGCGTCGCCTCGCCATTTATTGTAACCAATACAATACGCTTCTAAGAAATACTTTAAGTGTTCCATGATCCGTGCTGCAGGGAGCTTGTACTGTTCGTTCAAGTGTCCTGCGAGTTTACTATTATACGATTCGGATTCTTGACCACGCACTGATGCGCCTTCCTTCAGAATGAGTTGCTTAAACTCTTCATCGATCTTAGATTTAAAGAGGAAGGGTCCCCAATTAAAATAATTATAATTTATATTCTTTCCCATTAAGCTGCCTCATGAAATTGTTGTTGTCTACGTTTAGATAAATACGGAAGCATTTGTCTAACGGCAGTCTTCGCAGCATCCAGATTGATTCGCCAGTGATACATCATTTTATGATTAGGTTCTTTAGGAATACGGACCGAGATTGTCCCTGCTTTAAAATAAGTTAAGAATCTCATGACGGTGTCACCATCACCCATTTCAACAGAAGCTCTGAACGCAGGGCTTTTGTCTTTTCCTTTAGACCAGATACCGAATGATCCCTCGCCATCAAACACGCCAGCGAGATAGGCTAATTCAGTATTTGGTTTTGTCGTAGAGTTCTTTAGCGTTCTCGTACACATGTGTCTTTATATCCTTCTCTGTACTCATAATGGTGAGTACGTCCACTCCACTATAAATTCGAGTATAGGCGTTTTGAGACGCAGCTATACTGGCTCCCGAAGCTAGTAATGCAAACTCACTGCACCCGCTTGCGAAAGTAAGTATCATAAATAAACTTATCAACCTTAGCTTGAGACCATTTAATTTCTCCAGTGGACTCACACATCCAACATTGATGAATATTTTTATTACCTTTGACATCTTTAATCCTCTCATATCCATTACCACTACAGTTCTGGCATATTGCTTTATACATTATTATATATCCTCGGTCGACCCCCTAGTTTTCCCATTCTAACGTAATAAGGGTCTTTCTTACGTTTAGCGGCATAGTATGAATTTCCACTTAAGTGTTTCTTTTTCTTTTTATACTTTCCTCTCTTCTTACCAAGTCGATAATGAGCGTGATAAAACTTTCCACCTTTTGGTTTATAAGTATTATCTTTTACATAAAGTCTATTTCCTGTTCTAACGTATTCCATATGATTTTCTCTATGGTTAATAGGTTTCATCATTTTCCAAGATACGTAGTCAGGATTAAATCCTGCAAAAACACAGACCTCTCTAAAGTCTCGGTTATTAGATTTAAACCAAGCAATTGCTTTACGGGCTTCTAACCAATCAGAGGTATAGATTGCATCGTGGGCAGCTTTGCTTAAAACTGACACCCAGAGATATTGTTCTGGAGTGTTAGTTCGATAAGTTTCAATCGTTTCTTTTTGTAGGAACTTTGCCATTTAATTTTCTTGCTTTCTCGTGTGCTAGTGCTTCAACAGTTTTACTGATAGATAATTTTGCATCAGGCAATAAAACTTTTGATAACTTTACCAAAGTATTATATGTATCATGTGTTAAGGATACATTTCGGTACTTACTAATGTCTGTCATGTTCTTTCCTTTTCATTGTTTAAACTAGAATATAGGATTTTCTATAAAATTTGTCAAGATGAAAATAATAATTTTAAGCATGATTATCTGCTCTGCATTGCATGGAAATTGTCAGGTACCCTACACCAAAAATGTAGAATATAAAACTTGGTCTGATTGTATGTTCGCAGGGACTAATGATACTTTGACCTTGTATCAAGTGATGGGTGACGAATATATTAATCATAATAAAATATTTATCAAGTTCCAATGTGCTGAAAAAATAAAAGAGAAAGAGGGGACGAAAACTTGACAATGTGGCAGAATTGTGGTAGTCCACAATCTTCTCACCTTTAATACCTATCCTTACTCCCTTTTTAGGATAGGTTTATTCGCATAGATGACCAATCAATAACTTACCATCTTGGGTAAAGTTGCCTTGATTCTTTCCCTCATGATAGGTGGTATTGACTTCACGCCAGGCCTTTGCAATTTCGTTGCAGTTAAGGCCGTTTGTTTTTAATTCTAGTTTTTCTACTCCGCTTGTGCTTAGCAAGAGTATGACGACGATATATTTCATATTGATCTACCGCAGCTTGTATAGCTCGCTTGGTCTCCTTTTCATTAGTGAACAATTTCACCATTACATAAACTTTGGTGGTACCCTGGTATTAGATAATCCACCCCCACCTTCAAATCGTTTACCCTCTCTAAAAATACGTACCTGAGTGTTTCCTTTTTTATTAATATAGGTGATCCAACCATTAAACTTAGGAGTTTTGAGTAATAAACTCTTTAACATCTTCTTCCAGCTCATGGCTTTAATGAGTTCTGCTTCACCACTATCTTTGGTTACGGTGTATTCGTATCGCATAATTTCCTTTCTGTTTTCATCTCACGCTAGGCTCCCCGTACGTTTTGGTATGGCCTAACGTGTCCGAGTTAAGGGTCCTGCGCATGCTTACGTACTCGCTCTACAGGCCGGGCCTTAGCTAATTATGCTAAGGAGTTGTCCTCGACCCTTCTATATAGGTTATTGTAGGATATATGTCAAGGGGAAAATTAAATTAATATATCTTTTAATTCGAAGGTTAGACCCTCTAATTCTGAGGGTTTTCCATTAGGATATTCAGGAAAAACCATGTATTTCTCGCCTGTTTCTTCATTGGTACAACCGGCAACTAACCAGTCCCATTTGAAGTTATTATCTTCCACAAATTCTCTCATGACTTCATAGGTTTGATCAGGGTGTTGTTTTAATAGATTGGCTTGGCATTCTGGCATGGTTTTATACCAGCCCTGCATTTCAAAATTCTGTTGAGTTAGGACAGGATCACTGCCAATTAAATAAGCTAGTATTAAAATTTTATACATTATCTCCCCTGGCCCTTGTAGGGCTTACGTCTACTGTGTTTATTGGGTCTCTTAGCATGACGTCCTGGTCTTTTCCGAGGGGTACGTTTAATATGGGTGTATCCAAAAAGATTTTTAGCTTTCTTGCGGGCCATCGGTAGAACCAAACATTCTTGGGATATTTCCCCCAGAATGACTAGAAGGGATATAACTAATTACCCCATTGATTTTTTGTTCTAACGTCTCACCGCATGTTGTACACTTATACATGGTCTCATATAAAGAAATAAGTATAGTTGGTTGAACACACTTTGGGCATACGCCGTTTACTATTTCAGCGCTGATATTAAGTCCACTCCCGAAAGGTCCTTTTCCAAACATTGTTTTTCCTATTATATTTCTTTTTATCTTTAAACCGCTTGGGTGTAAAGTGTTTTAAAATTCGGGCTATTGGATTTCTAGTCGAGGATAATTTTTGTAATGTGTTTTTCACCTAAATACATCTCTGTTTCAGCTTTAGATTTAATACATTTATAGGACACAGTCTCACTGTACTGGCGTTCCGCTTCACGTTTTCCCCGAAGACAAACTCCCATTGACGGCTGAATCCGGTGTTCCTTAATTTCTCCGTTTACAAACATGAGTAATGCGATCACTGTCTCAACCATTATTGTACTCCATTTCCATTTTTATAATGAATTTCTCTATTAGCATCTTTGAGCTTTTCAATATCCATTAATACTTTGTCCATTTGTTTTCTTAAAAATTCGATGTTAACTTTATTTAAAGACATAGAGTCGATATGTTTGTTCAACTTATCTGTGGTTTTGTACAGATCCTCGATCATCATGAACTGCTCAGAATCTGCGGGCAAACTGCCCAGCTGGCCCCGGGGCCACTTGATCCGGAATTCTGTGTTCTCTTTTAAATCTTTTTCCATTAATTCTAATGTAGTTGAAATTCTATTTTGCGTTTCAATAATGCCAAAGTAAGCCCAGGTCCCGATCGCGACCATGGCGATCAATGAGGCTACCGTTTTCATTGGCATCTGAACGGCTGCTTCTTCTGAAATTTTGAGAGGTTTACCCATTAGTTATATGAATACCCTGATGGAGTATCTTCCTTTTCTAAAATTTTAAATAATTGTTTATGTTGTTCCATAATGTCTTCGTCTGAATCTTTCATCTTATCAACTTGATCTTCTAGCTTAAGTACTTGTCTCTCTAATTTATCCACTTTATCTTCATGTACTGCTTGGATTGTAGAGAGTTCAAATGTACGGCTAAGGCTCCAGCCACCCAGGGCTATGAGCAATCCAACTAATAATGTCATAAGCTTGTCAGCCATTAATCTCCCATCAC
>VTLG01000316.1_pt1 | contig 13783 bp, 7 predicted proteins | sample 4694571 | NCBI WGS metagenome assembly VTLG01 (sample SAMN12604809, study PRJNA352737) | marine metagenome | biome: ENVO:00000447; feature: ENVO:00000209|ENVO:00000569|ENVO:01000036; material: ENVO:00002151; isolation source: viral sequences binned using virsorter ...
TGAAGCTGTGTTTTGATTATTAGCCCTTACATGAATTGTTGGATTTCCAGACGCATCATAGACTTGTAAAAGTTCTCCTGGTGTAGTAGTACCGATACCGACTTTACCATCAGCTATAACTCTTAATTTTTCAGTACCTTCTGTAGTTACTTTAAAGTGACCATCAGAACCAGTATCAACTACTTCTGCTTCTGTATTACCTTCAGTAATTTTATCTGAATCAGGTTGAGAAACCGTATCAAAACTAAGACCACCACTACCATCAGTTTTTAAGAATTGTCCAGAACTGCCATCATTATTAGGAAGAGTAAGTGTATAGTCAGCAGCAGCACTATGAGGTGGTCCTTTGATAATTACACCATGACTGTTTTGTTCACAGTTAAGTTTTATCTGTCCAGAACCTCTATTAGCATTACCTTTAGCAACAACCTTACCTGTACCGTTAGGATCTAAATCAATATCAGCGTTAGAAGTAGAGACTATATCTTGTCCGTTAACATCAAGGTTTCCACCCAGTTGTGGAGTAGTATCTTCAACTAGGTTACTCATACCACTACCTGCTGGTACTGTAGCCCACTTAACACCTGTAGCTTCACTACTATCAGCAACTAACACATGGTTATTAGTACCAACAGAGAGGGCTGTGGGGTCACCAGAACCGTCACCAACTAATATCTGACCTTTCGTACCCAAGTCAGTATTCATTACTGCACCAGCAGCATTTACATTAGTGGCATCTGTTACATCAGCACTTGTTTCTATACCTGATAATTTAGTTTTTTCTGCATCTGTAAAAGCATTTGTATCAGAGTTTGCTTCGTAAGCTGTTTTAATCTCTGCGTTTGTTTGATCTGCTGTAGCACTAGCTTCAATTCCATTTAATTTACTGTGATCAGCGTCAGTAAATACGTTACTGTCAGAGGCAGCTTCTACTGCTGCCCTTATTTCAGCATTTGTTTGATCGGTTGTAGCACCTGCTTCAATGGCGTTCAGTTTGCTGTGGTCTGCATCAGTAAATACATTGGAATCTGTAGCTGACTCCACAAGTGTTCTTATCTCAGAGGCAGTTTGATCAGCAGTTGCACTAGCTTCTATAGCGTTTAACTTTGTATGGTCTGCATCAGTAAACACGTTGCTATCACTGGCACTTTCAACAAGAGTTCTTATTTCTGCTGCGGTCTGATCTGCTGTAGCAGAAGCCTCTATTGCATTTAGTTTAGAATGATCTGCGTCTGTAAAGACATTACTATCAGTTGCTGCTTCTACTGCTGCCCTTATCTCTGCGTTTGTTTGATCTGCTGTAGCATTTTCTTCTATACCAACTAACTTATCTATGATTTCCTGTTGAGCAAATAAGACCTGATCTGCATTGGTATCTAAATCAGTTTCAGTAAGAACAGAACCATCTTGAAAATCTACCTTCTTGGCAGAGATGTTTGTATCTCTTTGAAATTTAATAGCAACACCATTACCAGGTTCATTACCACTGGTAAATGTAATCTGTGTTGCACTGGTAAACGTATAGTGGGTGGTTATGGTTTTTAAGACACCACCAACAGTAACATCTACCTCAGCTTCTGAGAGATAGGAGAAGGAGATACTAAACGGACCAGCAGTACCGTTACCAGTGTGGTTTGTAAAAGATGCAGCAGTGTTAGTAGCCATGATTAGTTAAGATTAATGCCTTCCAATGTTTTTAGTATATCGTTAGTACCTCTTCTAAGCTCATTTTTTGCCATAGTCTTCTTATCTTCATCTAATAAATTCTCTTTGTAATAATCTACTGCTGCTTCTTTATATAATTTATAAACACTTCTTGCTTCCTTTTGTAACTCTTTAAGAAATAACTGTTTCTTTTTTAAGGTGGCTTGTGCGTCTATAGAACCAGAAAAATCACTTTCAATTATTTTAAGTTTTTCTATATTTTCTTTTTTCCTTGAAAGTTTTAATAGTGCTTCTGGAAATCTAATACCGTTTTTAGTATCAAATTTTCCTGTACGAGGGTTAAGAGGTATGTCGGGAATAAGTCTTTTAAGATCGTTATATTCTGGGGTGGTTAAGTTTACACCAACAAAATCTCTTTCACCAAATGGTATTACATCACTTGGAGGTACTAATTTGAATTGTATTCTTCTTAGATATTCATCTTGAGGATTATCATTTTCTTTCCTGTATTTAAATGGATTACCAAAGTTAATACCCATCAACCCTTCTGGATATTCTGCTAATTTACCTGTTGTCATGCTTTTTATAGGAGCAAGATCAGCACTAAAACCAGGTAATGTATCTTGATAATTTCTCATTAACACTAAGCCAAAGGTATTTAAGTCTTGGAATGGATTATTTTCATTCATTAAACTACCTAAATCATTACCTTCAAACTCATAACCTGCAAGATTTTCAGCTTCCGAGTATTGACCTTTATCAGCTTGCCTTTCAACTTGTGGTTGTAAATCGCCTTTAGTAAATTTTGTTTTACGTTTAGGAAATCTCCCTTTGTACGTTCTTTGTGTCATTTCGTCATACCATTCACTACCTCTTGCTCTTTTAATACTTCTAAGCATAGAAGCAGGGTAATTAGTAATACTTGTTATATAGTTAGCTGGAACTTGATAAAACCTTCTTAAAGCATTGACATCACTTGTCAGATCAATGGCTTGTGCAAGATTCTGAATCATATATTTATTGTTGAGGTTACGAGATAGTAAAGCTGTTTGACATTGAGCAGCATTTTTATAATCTTCATCCTCCATAAAATCATTACAGTATTCCATATCACCTGCAATCATATAGAGTGAGCCAATAGGTTCCATTCGAGAAAGAATATCTATATATTCATAATTAGGAAGACCATTATCACCTCTTAGAATTGATCCATTTTCATCTTTTTGTAAAACTCTCCAACTATAAGGTAATTCATCTGTTCTCTTCTCTCCTTCTCTTAACCATCTATTATGATGACCACCACCGATAAGAGCTAATTCGGCTTCTGGATCATGCCTAGCAGCAGCTAAAGTTATAAAATAAGCCCATATAGCACCACCGACAGTAGCTTCTCCATTAGCCCTGTAAGCAGTGGCAAGATCATCACTCATCAGTCTGTCATTATGTTCCTTGAGTATTCTTCCAAAAGACATGTTAAATTTTGGTGACAAACCTGGAAGCTGAATAGGAAAAGGGTTACCAGGTATCATTCCTGTCATAGGAGTTCTTCGTAAAACGTGTTTACCTATATTTATTGGTGTTGTTACAAATGGAACTATTGGTTTTAGTGGAGAAGATTTTAAAATATTTGCTATTTCTTTAGTTCTTTTAGATCCCATTCCATTCATAAAAAAACCTTTGCCTAATTCTTCTGTAAAGGTTCTATCTGCTGCATAATCTAATGCTCTTGTATAAGCATCAAGAATATACTCATCTGTTCCTTCTCTAATGCTTTGTTTGTTGACTATATCTATAACCTCATCGAAATTACTTCTTACATAGATACCCCAACTTTTTCCTTTCAGTCCTTTTTTAGTTGCCTGCTCAGAAAATTCACCCCATAGGTGAGAACGAAAAGCAGCTTGTTTTACAAATTCATCACCAGCCATCATAAAACGACCAGGTATTCTAAAACCATGACCAAATAAATTTACTGTTTTTGCAAAAGCGTTATCACCTGCCATACGAAGTGCATATCTTTCGTACTGATCCTGTCCAAACATTCTTCTTTCATCAAGAATGTTTTTATCAAGCCATAAAGCCTTGCCTGCTGCTTTAAGATTTTCACCAGTAGAATTTAATATTTTTACTAATTCCCTTGCTGCTCTAGCTTTCATTTCTGTTTCCATTATTGGCGCACCTGCTGCAAGATCTAATGGACCAAGAGCAACATTCATTAATGAACCAACTATATTTACAACGTGTGTTTCTGGTGCAGTAAGAAGACTGTTGATAAACAACTCATTAGTAATACGAAGACCTCTGCCTAGTCGATCTTTTATAGTCATTCCATCAACAAGTTTGCTTAATCTCTTACCATCACCTTGCATGGCAAGAACTTTTCTTGTAATACCTAATAAACCATCAACATCATTACCTTCTATATAACCTTTAAGACCTTCAATTAATTCTTCTTTTGTTGGTACAGCTTTCTTTTCAGTAATTTCTTTTTTTGCCTTTTCTACTAACTGTTTTGTTGTAGGCTTATATCTTTCTTTCTTTACCCTTTCAGTGGCAGATTCACCACCACCAATACCTTTCCCTACTTCTTCATCAATAGTTGTTTTAGCTAAATTTTTAGGTTCTGCATCTATAAGTTGATTTATTCTTACAGTACCTGCTGTTTCAGAACTAATTGTTTTTGCTGGACCTGTAAGACGTATAAGATCAATTACATCACCAGACCATTTAGTAAGTAATTCATCAGGTACTTTTTGACCAAGAAGAAAAGCTTCTTCTATAGAAGTCATTGATTTACTTATTTCTGTAGCTAATCGTTTGTTCTCTTTTATTGCTCCAAGGTATAAAACCCTCATGTGTTTTTCAGGAGCAGAAGGACTTATTAACTTAGCTAGTTTTGTTACAGCAGGGAGAAGGTAGTCATAACCCATTGCTGAAGCAGCTTCTACAGAGAAGTCATCAGGTATGGTAACTCTGTTAAGAGCTTTACCTGTAGCTTCCCACATATCACTTGTAATTTTTAAAACATCTTCATCTGGACCCCAGACGTTAGGGTTTGGTTTTGACTTCAGTAAAGGTAATCCATCATCGGGTATTTCAGCACCTGCCCCACTACCAGCAGGGGGTTTCCTTGGTGGCTTTGCACCACCAATACCACCTAAATCAACTTTATTTATTGTTAAGGAATTAGCTGGATCAAAATATATTCTTACCTGATGAAGTCTTTTACCTTTACCTGCTTTCTTTCCTCCTTGATGTGTTAAACCACCAAAGCCTTCTCTTTGTAATTCTTCTGTAAAAGAACTAAATATGTCTGATGTAGTAGCAGCACTTAACCCACGACTATTAGAATAAAGTTTTATTTCATCATATATTTTACCAATACTTGGATTTGGTCCTACATCGTCTAATACTCTATCAATTATATCTGCATAATCACCAAGAGTATCTTCATCAAAACTAAATATTCTTCTTATTTGTTCAATTTTCTCAGGACTTGCAGGTGCATCTAAATCAAAAAACTTTACAGGTTGTTTTTCAGTTACTTCATATACAACACCGCTAGTTTTTTTACCTTTTGTTCTGTTTTTCTTTTGGTATTTAGCACCAGTAACTAGATCATCTGTTGTGTAAAAACCATCTCCATATAAGTTTTCTACAGCTTTACCAAATTCACCACCTTCTACAAGTTCTACTTCACTAGCAGCACCATGATAAAACTTACCTTCTCCTCTTGTATCAGGTAAATCAAACTTTACTGGTTGATCTGCAACTTTAGGTACTGGTTTCGTACCTCCAGGTATTGTTGTTGCACCACTAACAGTTTCATTTAGATCAGGAACATTATCTAGTACTTCTTTAAACTCATCAGAAAATTCTTCACTACCAACTAGATTTGCATTATCTATTCTTTTCTTTTGGCTAAGAAAATAATTTTTTCTATTTGGATTGTTTTTTATATCTTTAAATAACTTGATAGTTCGATCACGCATCTGGTTTTGATTTAAAATTTTAGGCCCACCAGTAACAGCATCTACTGCAATTTCTGCTCCTTCAGCTAAAGCTCTACCTACTTTAGGTGCTACTTTTGAACCCACAACTAAACCAGTACCAATCATTTCACCAAAGACCGCACCAGAATATAACTGCTTTAATTTTGCTTCACCAAAGTTAGAAGGATCACCCTCACCTGGTCTTTCTGGTGCTGCTAAATATTCAAAGAAAGGTTTTACAAATCCGTTATTAATAATGGGATTTTCAACACCCATCATAAAATTAAATAAGTTTTCATCATAAGCATCTATACCAACAAAGTCTGCTGCTGCACCTGCTGTAAACCACTTTGCACCAGTAGCCACTTTATCTGCATACTTAACATTCTTAATTGCTTTTATACCTTTTATACCTTGTACTGCTTTACCACCTTTTGTAAGAACCTTACTAAAACCTGCATAAGGTAATAAAAAACCAGTAGCAAATTTAGTTACGTTGTATAACGCATCATCTTTATCACCATCTTTTTCCAATCCTAAAGCTTTTAAATTTATAAGTTGATTAGGATCGTATGGATTACCCATAGCCCAATCACCAATATTCTTTATTTCATTTGGTATATCTAAAAGACCAGCACCCATTGCTCTAAAGAATCTTTGGTCTTCTTCTGTTTTTGCTTCAAATAACTGTTCTTGTGACTTCTGTGATTTCTTTACAACATCTGGTGTAATTTGTTCTGGAAACATTACAGCACCAGACTGTTCAAATAATTTCTCTCTTAAAACTCTTGGTATATCTCTTATACCAGTATTTCTAAGTTTTTCATTTTTAGAAAAATCATCACTTTTTTTAGATCCGATACCAAAAGCACCTTCTGGTACAGTGTTTTCTTCTTCAGGAGTTAAATTAGAATCTGTCATCTTTATAGTTTAGAGATTTCTTCACGAGCTTTAATCAAGGCTTTCCTGACTAAATCTGGTTTTATTCTGGCAAGGTTTCCAGACTTGTCTTTATCATACCTTCCTTTTCCATCTGGGCCTTGTATTACAGCAAATTCAAGAGCTAAGTCTTCATGTGCCGCATCTAAGTCATCACTTTCTCCTAGTAAATAAGCTGTTAAATCTGGACGTTTTTTACCACCAGTTAGCATTGCCCAGAATAATCTATCTTGTACAGCAGGTGTCATTATTGCATCTTCAGCAATACCTGCTACTTCTCTAGCTTCTTCTAAAACACCTTCAGTAAATTGATATGCACCTACAGCAGAGACAGTACCATCAGCCTGCATCTTCTTCATTTCAGCTATTGTTTTACTGGTTATATCCATCTTGCCTGCTGTATCTGTACCACCACGATTAAAGGCATTGTAAATACCATGACCTGCCGATTCACCACTAATAACAAGTTTTCCTAATCCACCAAAGTCAGGTACTGGTTTATCTCTATATTTATCTATAAATTTAGGTCGTGATTCAGGTATGGTTAATGGTTGACCTTCTCTGATAAAATTACGATCTTTAATTTTATTAATGTCAACAAGGTCATCTAATTCAACACCAAATTGATTTGCAATAGTTTCTAAGGTATCTCCTGATTTGACGATATAACGTTCTGGATTCATTCCCCCTCCAAAACCATCCCCTCTTCTTCTAGTGCTATCAAACATACCTGGTTCCATATATTGACCGGCATCACTGCCTGTACCACCTGTTGATCCTCCGTCACCAGTGTTACCTGTAGTTTCTGTTTTAGTCTTATTACTTAAAATATTAGGATCTGTATCTCTGAATGGGTTTTTATATCCACTAATAACGTTGCCTTCACCATCTACTTTTATAGGTGGAAATTCTTTATCAGCTTCATCTCTTGTAAATTGATCACTTTCTTCTGCAAGTATCTGAATTAAATATTGTCTTTCTATATTTCTTCTTTCTAATGAATTAGGTCTTTTACCTTTTTCTTCTATGTAATTTTCATAGTATTCCGTCATTACAGTTTGTAATTTCATTCTGACTTTTGTAGATTTTGCAAAATCGGTAACCGAAGCACCACCTACAAGCAAATTTTGAATACCTCCACCTGTTCTAAGGTTTCGATCAACTTGTGTCATCACGTTATTAATACTTTGATCAATATCTTCTGCAAGACCTGGTGAGTTTTCTGCATATAATTTAAGTTTGTCAAAAGCATCTATAGCTTCATCATCCATAGTTGCATGATTATTTTCTAGTATTGCTATTTCCTGTTCTAAAATGTCATCAAAACCATCAAAAGCACCTTTTCTTATTTTGTTTTTCAGTGCTGGTATTTCTATATTTATGAGTTCTGTATTATCTGATTCTCCTAAAGACTGAGCATAATCCTGTACTTCCTTAGAACTAAATTCTGGGTTATTTAAAATCTCGTTATATTTATTTTTTCTTTTCAAATTAAAATCCTCTATTGTTTCATTTTCTCCACGTTTCATACTATTAATTGATTGCCATCCTTGTTTTACTTTGGCTTTGTTTTTTGCATTATTAATTTTTTCTGGGTTTTGTAATTTAGCTAAAACTACTTGGTCGTACTTCAAGTGAAAATTTGCTGCTTCATCTAAGTAACTTGAATGGCTTCTTAAATCGCTATTACCATAAGGAATTGCTTTTAATATACGATCTGCAAAAGTATCTGCCACTGCTAAATTTAATGGCTTGTTTGGGTCTACAAGTAATAGAGCTTTATCAAAAGCTCCTTTTACTATCATTGTGTATGTTTTATTAGCATCCTCACCTGTCACCCCTGCGTTATAAATATCATTTAAAAATTCAGTTAAGACTTCACCACCTTCTGCATCTTTACCTTTTGCAAAAAGTTGTGACACCTCATTTATAATGGTAGGTATTTCACTTTGTAGTTGTTCAAATTTAAATTCTTGATTTTGTGCTGTAGCGTAATCATTTATTGCAAAAAGTTTTTGTTTAATAGTAGGTATAAAAAATTCATCTATTGCATCAGGATCTACACCTCTATTTTCTAAAGACAGTATCGCAGCGTTTAATTTATTGTTTCTCCAATCTTGAACTTCTGGTGAATCGCTTTCAAATTCTCTTAAAAATTTTGTTATAGGTTGACCATTTTCATCTATTTTTCCTGTATCAACTTTAAAAGTATCAAAATCATTTTCTAATCTATTACCTAATTTTAAAGCTTCTATCTGAACTCCTACTTTTTCAAATTGTTGTCTATATGCTCTACTGCTACCAATTATTTTTCTTGCAGCATCATTATCTTCTACCTTCCTGATTTTATTGGATAATTTTGCAACATCACCACCATCAAGCTCAAGTTGTATTCTATCTCTTGTAGCCTTTCTTTGATCTTTCTTTTTCTGCTTCTCAACTTCATCTTCTAACTTAATACCAATAATCTCTTGTAAGGCTGGATTCACGGTAGCCAGAGCAGATGCAAGTTCTTGTATCCCTGTTTTAGGTTGAACACTGGGAGGTGCTACAAAAGTATCTACAGGACTAGCTGAAGATCTGAAAGCTGTACTTTGAAAACTAGATGACATAAAAATTAACTAAAATGTACCAACGGATGCAAGGGTTGAGAGTCCTTGAGTGGCAGTATTAAGAAGGACTGATCCCAGAGAAGGTATCTGGTTATATGCTTGATTAATATTACTTGTTAATTGATTTCTTCTACCTAAGAACTGTGCCTCAGTACCTGCAATATTTCTAGTGTATTGTCTTCTTGCTGATTCCAATGTCTGATTTATAGATTCTCTGTAATTAGCAGCCTGTCTTTCCTGATCCTGTAGTAACAAACCAACAGTCGTACCTGCACGTTCTGAAGCAACTATTTTTCTACTGGCTATAAGATTTTCTATGTTCTTGGTAAATATATCCTGTGCTGAAGTCTTTTCTGTCTCTGACTTCTGTTCTGCATATGCTTCCAGTTGTAATCTCTTTGAATCTTCTGCTGATTGGTTAGCTATAAGTGCAGATTGATAAGTCTGATTAGCTGCTTTCTCTGCTGCTGATTTCTTCGCAAAACCAGTAGCAGCAGCAAGACCTAAAGAGCCAAGAAAAAGGCCACCAGCAAGTTTTGTTGTTAAACCAATAGCAGGTATGGCAACACACATTTAGGCGATCCTCAGAAATTCGTAGAATGGTTTACCCTGTATTCCATACTCTTCGTGATATTGAATAAAGGTAAATCCAAGAGACTTTAACCACTTGATAGCAGAAGTATTCTCTGCATATACAAAATTATATAAGATTTTGTAAGATTTCAACAAGTTATCTACCCATTCTCGACCTTTTCTTATTAGTTGTATTGTATATTTTTTATTTTCAAATAACTTATCAGTAGCAACCATCCATATAACACCACCACTAACAACCCCACAAAGACCTATAGGTTGGTCATCATCATCAGCTATAGCCATGTTTATGTTGCTGCATATATAGGTGAACTGAAGGGCTTGTAGCGGTTCCTGTCCTGATTGATAGTAGGCTTCTAACTTATCTACTTCTCTCATGTTGTTAGCTACATATCTGAGATCCTCTAGATTAGCTTTTCTTAAATATCCCATTACACTCTCCTACTTCTCATATGGAACATAGCTTCATATTCAGCACTTGATAATTGAGTAGGCAAGAACGTGTCGTTTTTAACATCTATATTCACTCTATCTGCTCTTGACATTATTGGCACTCTAAACGTACCTGTCTCTAGATTAATCTGTCCGATAGCAGATGAAGCAGCACCTAATAAGCGACCAGTGAATTTATGAGTAGACGTATCTCTATTTTCTGGTGTTACTTCTACTTTAAAGAAGCCTGTATCTTCAAACTTGATGTAGAAATGATGCAGTTGTAATCGACCACTTATATATTCACCCCCTGGCTGTCCACTTGTACCAGCAGTTAATCTTTGAGAACTGAACCTATAGTGCATTTCATAAGGTTCACCAATAATAAATTTACTATTTCTATAATCTCCATTTGCTGTAATGGTAGAGGTTGATCCATCAGTGGAGTTAGATGTTGTTATTACCTGTCCTGATTTAAGTGTTTTGGTATTACCCTGTGTATCAACAAAAGTACTTGTCTCTCCATTTGCTAAATACCTACCAACAACATTCATACTTGCTCTTAATCTATAAGGCACAGTAAAGGTAGTTACATCAGTACCAGAGTTATATGCTACTGAGACACCTGTAGTAGCCTCTGTAACCTTATGATCCAGGTGAAACTGAAAGTCTGCATTAGCTTCTCTAAAGTCTGTCTCAAAAGGTATCTTCTCTAGTGTTACTTTATTAGCTTCTTCTACTACAGCAAACAGATCAGTACCTATAAAATCTACATTCTTAAAAGACCTGTTGCTGTTGATCGTAAAGGTAAACCAACTGTTCAGTATCTTTTCTCCCTGCCCACCATACAACCATCTGTTGACGTATAACTTATTAGGATTATCTGTACCTAATAACACCAAAACATCTTGGTTATTGGATACTGCCATCTTAAATATATTGCTTGGTATCAGTCTTGGTACATGGATAGTAATATTAGCAGCGTCTTTTATCTGTTCTCCCTGTGTTATATATTCTCTTATACCTGCAAAAGATCCTTTCTTAGTTAAGAAGTAAATAGAACTACCAGAACCTACAGGTTGTGCATCATCACTACTTTCAAATTCTGTTGCCACTATGACGTTAGCTGATTTAGGGGTAAGAGAATCTGATGATGATGTAAGTACAAACTGCGTCTGTTCAGAAAACAAGATCAACTGTTCCCCCATTGTCACTGCATGTTTAAGAATAGCTACTTTGGTATGAGAGGCAGCTACATCAATCGGTTCACTATCTAAAACTGATATAACTGTTTCTGGAAAGAAGTTAAAAAACTCTGATACACGACTGAGAATTACATTATCACCTGCCAAGAACCCAAGTCTGTTTCTAAAGAAGAAGACGTTATTGATCTTATTACCGATAAAAGAAGGATCTGGTGCTGATACAACATCACCTACTGTTCTCTCTCCCCATTTAGGTAATGTATAGTCAACACTAGATATGGTGTATGTATCACCATCTACCTTTGCAAATCTAAAATTACCATCAGCCTGTCTAATCAAGACATGTGGCATGGTTCCATAATCAAACTTAAATGTAATACCTGGTTCTAAAGTTTCTTCCCACTGCCCTTCTTCAAATGTACCTCCATTATTTGTAACAAACTTAACGTAGTAATTATCAAAGTTAGTATCTTCATCTCCTTTTACCTCAACCACATAACCATTAGGTGACACTGTTGGTAGATCAGTAAATCTTTGTACTGAATCCTTAATAATGGTCATCTTAGTATCGCCTTGGGTATCACTACCATCTATAGAAAAATTACTACCATCATTCTTTTTTATATGTAAGACAGGGCCATTACGAGCAATGGTAAAACCTGACAATGCTGAATCTAGACTGTTCTTTAAATTAGTTGCAACTGTATCTGTACTAAGTGGGTCATCTCCTGTGGTGTCATCAGTAACTGTATTACCATCAACCGTTACAGAGTAAGTAGTTTTAGATGTTGCCTGATTTATAAAGACTACCGCTTGCGTATCAGTACCACCGCTAAGTGTAGTATCCATTGCTGTTGCAATACTGGTATTAACAACAAAGGTATAGTCAGCAATAGTTACAGTTTTTATTACACTTCTGGGATCTGAGGTATTTAGGTATGTCGTACCATCTGGTTTGTTTACTGTCTTTTCTGTTCCGTCTAACTCATATACTTTGACATTACCATTACTAAATATTGCTACATACTGTTCATTAGCATCTCTATTAATAGTTTGTATATGAACATTACCTAATGAAGAGGAGCTAAGTGCTGTTACATATCTCAAACCAGGTCGTTTTACCAGACCAATAACAGGATTACTATCAGCATTGTCTTGTATATCAGCATGATCAGCCTGCTTTGTAGCATCTGAAGACTGTGATATACCTCTTAGCAATGTTGGTATTGCTCTTGATATAACACCCATAGTTACCTGATTAATGCGTTAGCTGGTGAGTAAGTATCAAAGACACTTGTTAATGAAGGATCTCCTCTAAGAAGGTTATGATCTCCATTAGCTAAGTCTGTTTCCATCAGTATAGCTCTTGCTCTTACTTCGTCCTGTTGTGTATAAGTTCTTAATCCATCATCACTAACTAATCTATCAACAAAAATACGAGCAGCTTTTATTGTTATATATCTCCTTGCAGGTTCTGGAATCTCATCAAAGGTTCTGAAATAAACCACAGTACAGATAAGATCTTCGTCAAACTCATACTTATTATTTAACCTGTCATATAGCTTCAGACCACGTTGTATTGCATCAATCGTAGTGTGATGGTGAGTATTAGGATCAACTCTTAAAACGTCTGTTGAAAGGGCTACATGATCAGAAGTATCTCTGGTAAGAGTTACATCTATTTCAGTATTAAAAGACCAACCTTCAGATTGAACTTCTTTGTTCACTTCAGTAAGAGTTGATTGTGCTAGACGAGCATCAACAGGAAGAGTGCCTGTAAGACTGTTAATAGGAGCTTCTCCTATAGCAGCTAACATAATGTTGATACTTTCTAATTCAGTGGTTGCAGCTACAGTCATGCGTTTTTGACTCCGTAATAAAGTTTCGGATTAAATTTTCTTACGCTCTCTTCTAATTTTTCTTGTCTTGTTTTGTTTCTTTTTTTACCTATAGGAAAAGTTCTATAAAATACCTTTCCATTTTCACTAGCAATTCTTAAAGCTTTTCTGTTAGTCATGGTTTAGTACTTTTTAAGTTTAAGTGATTCTCTGCCACTTATTTTTTCCTTCTTTTTCTTAATGTTGTAGGCTTTACCTTCTGGCATAATAATCTCCAAATAGTAGGAAAAGAGTACCCATTGCTGAGTACCCTTTTATGTAAGTTAAGAAGCAGATAACTTGATTGTAGCTGCACATTCTGGTCTTAGGATTCCATGACCTAAAGCATACTTAGCAACCATCAATGTACCTTGATACATGATTCCATAATCAGAACCAGATATCTCAGTAGTCATATCCATAAGCTTCACAGTACCAACTGCACTCTTATGGAAGACAAGACCGAT
>VTLG01004789.1_pt1 | contig 13783 bp, 20 predicted proteins | sample 4694571 | NCBI WGS metagenome assembly VTLG01 (sample SAMN12604809, study PRJNA352737) | marine metagenome | biome: ENVO:00000447; feature: ENVO:00000209|ENVO:00000569|ENVO:01000036; material: ENVO:00002151; isolation source: viral sequences binned using virsorter ...
AAGCACGTTTGCAACCTTCAATGGCAATTTGTTTACGCGGTAAACGTGAAGCTGAAAGAACTTTTTCTGAATCAGTAACTTATAAATGCTGGCGTGGTAAAGCAGAATTAGAAGATAATATTGATGGGTCTAAGTCAATTAAAAAATTAATTATTGAATAATGAAAAAAGATAACGCACTACAAAGAATAGATTCACATGAAAAGTTATGCAGGATTATGCAAAAACAAACTTACGATAAAATAAATAAATTAGAACATCAAATAAACAGGATAGAAAGCATATTATTAGTGTCTGTAGGAGCCTTGATTACAGGTATGGCATATGTTATATTTACTTTAATTATAAGGTAGGAAATCATGCAATTATCAAAACATTTTAGTTTAAAAGAAATGACCAAATCGATGACCGCTCAACGTAGGGGTATTGATAATACTCCAGGATCAGGTGAGATTAAAGCTTTAGGTGATCTATGTTGGAAAGTTCTTGAGCCATTACGTGCACACTTTGACAAGCCTGTTACGATTACCAGCGGCTATCGTAGTGAAGCATTATGTGAAGCTATTGGCAGCAAAAAAACTTCGCAGCACGCGTTGGGCCAAGCATGCGACCTAGAAATTTTTGGCGTACCAAATATTCAGACAGCTTACTGGCTACAAAATAACGTGGACTTCGATCAATTGATCATGGAGTACTACGACAAAGACGACCCGGCAGGCGGATGGGTCCACATATCTTATCACGAATCAGATTCAAATAGAAAACAAGTTCTTACTTTTGATGGAAAAAAATACACCGAAGGGCTACCAGAGATGAAGTGGTCCGGAGGAAAAGTAGTAAATTAAAAATTCTAGCGCGCTACGCGTATAGTCCTACTAAATCCATGATTTAAGTTCTTCTCCTAATACTTCAGATGCTATATCTATTTTTTTACGTAAAGCTTTAACTATCTTTTCATCTACAGTATCATCACAAATTAAATCTACATAAGTTACTGGTTTTTTCTGTCCTATTCTGTGTGCACGGTCCTCTGACTGTAAACGCTTCTCTAGGTCATATCCGTTAGAATAGTAAATTACGGTGTTTGCAGCCGTCAAAGTAATGCCATAGCCGCCCGTAGAAGGCGTTCCAACGATAAACCGACACCTAGGGTCGTCTTGAAATTTTTTAATATTAGGTTGTCTTTCATCTTGTGGTGTTAATCCATAATAGTCAACAATGGACCCCGGACCATATTTTTTTGTAACTTCTTTAATTATATTTGTAATGTCATATTGATAATGTGCCCATATAATAGCTTTACCTTCTGTTTCTTCTAACACATCCATTAATTCTGTTATTCTATTATTTTTTATAGATTGAGTAGAGCCATCATCAGCAGTAAAATGACCACAAGTAATTTGTTGTAGTCTCATTAGCTGTGTTAGCACATTTACAGTGCTAGTAACTTTACCGTTAAGCATTGCTATTGCTTGATCTTTCATTTGTTTATAAATTTTAAATTGATCTGCAGTCAATGTTATATTTCTTTTCATGTAAATTTTATCAGGTAAATCTAAGCAATCTTCTTTTAATACACGATAAGAAAAATTTTTAAGAGTGTCAGATAATTCTGATAAATTTTTAAATTTATCTACCACCTGTATTGACCTACCATGCACATGCATAGTTTTCATTTCTGCGTATCTATTTCTAAATGCATAATATGACGTATAGTCTAATAACCACGGACTTAAAAATTCACATTGACTATATAAATCTAACGGATTTTTAGTTACAGGAGAACCTGTCATTATTCTTCTATATTTAGCTTTAGATGATAATTTAAGTATGCTCTTAGTTCTTTTAGCATTAGGATTTTTTATGGTTGTAGATTCATCTATAGCCATTAACGTATTATGAGAAAATATAAATTTAGAAGCAAAATCAGTGCCTTTAGTTGTACTAAAGGCTTCAACGTTCATAACAAGAATATGAAGTTCTTCTCCTGTTTTAAATAAAGTGCCTAACTTTTTAGACTGACCTTTGGTTATATTTGCTTGCCACAATACGGTCACATTTTCTATGTGGTTTGGTAAATGAGCAGGAAGTTCTTGATTATACCAAGTGCCTATAACACCTTTTGGTGCTACAATTAAAATACCATCTATTTTACCTTTATCATATAACATTGCAGCGTTATCTATTAACACTTTGGTTTTACCTGTGCCCATTTCCATAAAATACGCATAAGTTTCTCTATTCCATGACTTTTCTAAAGCAGTCAATTGATGCTTGTAAGGTTTCATTTTAAATTTATAATTCATAGTTTTCTTCTTTCTAGTTGACAATATAATGTTAAACACCTATATTGTCAAGCATGAAAGAAAATATAGTTTATGTCATACAGGAAATTCCAGGAACACAATCAGGCAATCCTAAAATTAACATTATGGGTGCGTCTCATTATGGTCAATTTAAATTTTTATTGCCAGAATTTTCTCAAATAATATTTTCTCCCGGACCTTTAATTTTTAAATTAAGAAAAAGTTTAAAAGATTTTAAAGAAGGAGATTATTTATTATTAACAGGTGATCCTGCAATCATAGGTGTTGCATGTTCTATAGTTTCTGATATTACAAATGGCAAATACAATCTATTAAAGTGGGATAAACAAGAAAGAAAATATTATCCTATTGAAATTAACTTATACGAGAAAGGAGAAATTAATGATTGATTTTGAAAAAGACCAACAAGACACAATGAAAAAGACTGATAACATTCAGTCACTTGCAGATCAAGTTGAAAAACTAGAAACATTACAAACTAGACTTGAACTACAAGAAGAAAATATGAAAAATACAAAAAAACAATTAGAACATTTATCAGGAGAAGTAATTCCAACTATGATGAGTGAAATGGGTTTATCTCATTTAAAACTTATGGATGGATCTTCGGTAGATGTTAAGCCGCATTACAGTGCTACAATTACTGTAGCTAATAGAGAGGCGGCGTTTAAATGGCTTCGTGACAATGGACTAGGAGATATAATCAAAAACGAGATATCCGTATCTTTTGGTCGTAACGAAGAAAACAAGGCGGCTGATTATGCCAACCTTGCACAAGAGCGTGGGTACCAACCGACACAAAAGTTGAAGGTTGAGCCCATGACTCTTAAAGCGTTAGTCCGTGAGCGTATAGAGGCAGGAAAAGAAATGCCAACGGAAATTTTCAACGTATTTGTTGGAAATAAGACTACAATAAAAAGGAGCAAATAAACATGAACCAAGTAGCAACGAAAAAAGAAGGAGCATTATCTACAAATTTATTTGAAGCTGATGCTAATAAAGGATCTCAAAACATATCGCAAGAAGACCTTGCGTTACCGTTCTTAAAAGTTTTGGGACAATTATCTCCAGAGGTCAATAAGACTCATGGAAAATATGTCGAGGGCGCAGAGCCAGGCAAGATAATAAATACTGTTACCAATGAATTGTATAGCAATATAAATGTTATACCTGTCTTTTATAAAAGACAGTATATAGAATGGGCAGATCGTGGAGTAAGCACAGGAGCACCTGTTGCAATTCACGAGGCAGACAGTGATATCGTGAGTACAACTACTCGTGATAAATCTTACAAAGATAGATTACCAAACGGTAATTATTTGGAGAACACTGCTAATCATTTTGTAATATTAGTGGGAGACAGTCCAACCACAGCTTTGATTTCTATGAAAGCTACTCAATTAAAAATTAGTAGAAAATGGAACTCAATGATGATGGGAATTAAAATGCAGGGCAAAAACGGATTATTTACACCGCCAACTTACAGCCACATTTATAATCTAAAAACTGTTCAGATGTCTAATGACAAAGGAACATGGTTTGGATGGGATGTAACTAAAGTTGGTCCTGTTACTGACAAATCAATCTATGACATAGCGAAAAACTTTGCTGAGCGAGTAGGCAAAGGTGAAGTTCAAGCTAAACATGGATCAGAGGAAACAAATAGTACACCATACTAACCGAATCCTAGGTAGTGGGCGTCTAAGCGAGAGTGGATACGCCCACTTTTAATTTATGTCAGTAGAAAATTTTAAAAACATATTCCAAGGATTAGAACGTGCTCATGGTTGCACTAAAGTAAGTGCACCTGCAGAAAATGGTGTTAAATTAAAAGGACAATCATTTGTAGTACGTCAACCAGTGACCACGGAACTGTGGACCATGCATTTAGATGGCACACAAAGTTTAGGTATCATACCAATTAACGAAGACAATCAATGTATATGGGGTTGTGTAGACATAGATTCATACGCAGGTTTTGACCATAAAAAATTAATAAATAAAATAAAACAATTTAAACTGCCTTTGGCTGTGTGTAGGTCAAAAAGTGGAGGAGCACATGTCTTTCTCTTTTCCGAACAACCGGTAGCAGCAGAAAGAATGAGAGACAAACTAACGGAGATAAAAACATTATTAGGATACGGCGGATCAGAAGTTTTTCCAAAACAAATTCAATTAAAATCATCAGACGACACAGGAAATTTTTTAAACTTACCATACTTTAATGGTGACAATACAACTAGATATGCATTTAAAGAAGATGGTAGTGCAGCAACATTACAAGAATTTTACACAATATATAATACAGTTAAGCAAGAAGACATTACAAAAATAAAAATAGAAAGACCACAATCAGAATACTCTGATGCACCACCCTGTATAGAACTTATGGCTATGAATAAAATCCCAGAGGGAGGTCGTAACAATTCTATGTTTCATTTTGGTGTGTATGCTAAAAAGAAATGGCCAGCAGAATGGAAAAGTAAAATGACTTTGTTTAATGCAACAGCATCAACAACACCATTAAGTGAATCTGAAGTAGAAATAATTAAAAGACAACATGACAAAAAAGAATGGGGTTACAAATGTAATGACACTCCTATGTGTAATTTGTGTGATAAAAAATTATGTAGAGAAAGAAAGTTTGGTATTGGTGAAGAGATAGTATTTCCTGCACTAACTGACTTACAAAAAATTAAATTAGAAAAACCATACTACTATCTAAACGTAGATGGAGAACGACTACACTTAGAAAATGTAAAATTTTTAAAACAACAAAGTTTATTCCAGGAAGCATGTATGGAACAGTTAGACTTTAAACCACCGACAGTAAAACCAAAAGATTGGGACATGATAATAAATCCATTAATGAAGAATCACGAACCAATAGATCCACCAGAAGGTGTAACTACACAAGATCAATTACAAAATCATTTAGAAGAGTTTTGTTTAGATAGACACATAGGATCTGATGTTAAAGATTTAAAACGTGGTGGTGTGTTAACAAAAGATGGTTATCATCATTTTATATTTGATAAGTTTTACAATCAGTTTTTAATTAGAAAACGTTGGGATGTACCATACTCACGTACAGCACAAATGTTAAAAGAAACTTGCAACTGTGATGACAAACGAATAAGCAAAGAAAGAATATCTGTATTTGTAGTAAAACAATTTGATAAAAAAACAGAAGATTATACACAAAAAGAACTTAAACCGAAAGACCCTTATTAATGAAAACTAGAATACATGTAAATCAACATAAGATTAGAAGTAATAAAAAACATAATTTAAATGAACCTGTCATAACTGTTAAAACTTCTAAATCCAACACTTATGGACATGAAGTAGAAGTGCTGGGGCCAAGTAAAATTATATACAGTCCCGATAAACCATTAAGTTGTGGTGCAAGAGTTTGGATTGAAACAGAGGGAGAAGTAAAAATTAAATGAGAACAATTGTATTAGGACCACCAGGCACAGGTAAGACTACAACTTTGTTAAATAAAGTAGATGACTATTTAAAAAATACAGATCCAGATAAAGTTGGGTACTTTGCATTTACACAAAAAGCTGCATACGAAGCAAGAGACAGAGCAATTAAAAAATTTAATCTTACAGAAGATGACCTACCATATTTTAGAACACTACACTCACTAGCATTTAGAAAACTTGGAATAAAAAAAGATCAAGTAATGCAACAAAGACATTACAAAGATTTAGGAAAGAAGTTAGGTTTTCCTGTAACTTATGCAGACTATCAAGAAGATCAAGGCAGTGCATTTAATTCTGATAGTGAATATTTACGTATTATACAACTAGCACAATTACGAAACATTACATCAGAACAACAGTTTGATCTTAACGAACACACACAAGATTTAGAACGAAGCACATTAAAAATTATAGACAACGAATTAAAAAGATACAAAAAAGAATATAACTTAATAGATTTTAATGACATGATTACAGAGTTTACTAAATCTGACAAGTCACCAAAATTTGATGTAGTATTTATTGATGAAGCACAAGATCTGTCGTTAATGCAATGGGACATGGCAAAAACTATTTGGAATAAAACTGAAGATTCTTTTATTGCAGGTGATGATGACCAAGCAATATACAAATGGGCTGGCGCAGATGTAGATTCTTTTATAGCATTAGAAGGACAATACTTACCACTAACACAATCATTTAGAATACCAGCTAAAGTACATGGTGTAGCAATGGGTATAATTAATAGAATTAGAAACAGAATAGACAAAACATGGCAACCAAAAACTGTACAAGGAAGTTTGCATAGACATTACAACGCTGATACAATTGACATGTCATCCGGTGAGTGGCTAGTATTAGCTAGAACAAAATATTTATTAAAAGATGTAGAAGAGTCCTTATATCAACGTGGATTATATTATTCATCACGGTACAGAAGAGGCACAGAAAAAGATTTACATGAGGCAGCTACAGCTTGGGAACATTTAAGACAGGGTCAATTAATTTCTTATAAACAAATAGAAAGTATTATTAAATACATGGGTCCTAAACATTGGCACAAGAAAAAAATAAAAGGTATGGCAAAAGAATCTTTTTATGGAATAGATCAACTTGTAAAAGACTATGGTCTACAAGTTAAAACAGTTTGGTATGAAGCGTTTGATGATGCAGGACAAACTAAAGTAAATTATTTAAGAAAAATGAGAGCAAATAAAGAAAGATTAAATGAAAAACCAAGAATAGAATTATCTACTATACATGGAGCTAAAGGTGGTGAATCACAGAATGTTGTGTTATTAACTGACTTAACACAAAATACTATGAAAGGTTATGAAAGAGATCCAGATGATGAAAACAGGTTGTTTTACGTTGGAGCAACAAGAACAAAAGAAAATTTACACATAATAGAACCAAAAAAATATGAGAAAGGATTTATGGTATGAGTGATATATATAAAAAGCAGGTAGGCGGAAATCACTATCGAAGCATGGTCATACAGCCATCAGAGTTTATAAATAAAAATAACTTGCCGTTTGCAGAAGGGAACGCTATAAAATACTTGTGCAGACACAAACAAAAAAATCAGAAAGAAGATTTATTAAAAGCTAAACATTACATCGATATGGCCATTGATAGAGATTATCCTAACGAAATAAAAGAAGAAAAGAAAATTTCATGGGTTGATGGTTATAATGAATGGAAGGAAAATAAATAATGCAAATACCTATATTTAAACCACAAACAGAATGGCTACCACCAGAAAATTTTCCAGATTTATCTAAATATGATGAGATTGCAATAGATTTAGAAACTAAAGACCCAGACCTTATAAAAATGGGATCAGGATCTGTAGTTGGTAAAGGAGATGTTGTAGGCGTTGCTGTAGCTGTGCCAGGTTGGTCCGGTTACTATCCAATAGCTCATGAAGGCGGAGGCAACATGGATAGAAAAAAAGTTTTAAAGTGGTTTCAGGGTGTACTAGATACACCTGCAGATAAAATATTTCACAACGCCATGTACGACGTGTGTTGGATTCAAGCAATTGGTTTAAGTGTTAGCGGTAAAATTATAGACACGATGATTGCATCGGCCCTTGTTGATGAAAATCAAATGCGCTATGACTTAAACAACTGTTCTAAACGATACACCGGCAAAACAAAAAATGAAAGTGATTTATATCAAGCTGCAAAAGATTGGGGTGTTGACGCCAAGGCAGAAATGTATAAACTACCTGCCATTTATGTTGGCGCTTATGCAGAAAAAGACGCTGAACTTACATTAGAACTTTGGAAAGAATTAAAAAAAGAAATTTTACACCAAGATATAAATTCTATTTTTGATCTCGAGACGGAACTTTTTCCATGTTTAGTGGACATGAGATTTCGTGGCGTTCGAGTCGATGTTCAAAAAGCTCATACACTGAAGCAACAATTATCATCACAAGAAGATAAGTTAATCCAAGAAGTAAAAAAAGAAACAGGAATAGACACTCAAATATGGGCTGCACGATCAATCGCACAAGTTTTTGATAAACTAAAACTAAACTATGATAGAACTGAGAAAACATCTGCACCTTCCTTTACTAAAAACTTTTTACAGAATCACCCCCACCCACTGGTGAAACGAATAGCCCAGGCTCGTGAAATTAATAAAGCCCATACCACGTTTATTGATACCATATTAAAGCATTCACATAAAGGTAGAATTCATGCAGAAATTAATCAGCTTAGATCAGATAATGGCGGAACTGTGACTGGTAGATTTAGTTATTCAAACCCAAATTTACAGCAAATACCAGCACGGAACAAGGATCTTGGACCTGCTATTAGGTCTTTATTTATACCCGAAGAGGGCATGTCTTGGGGTTGTTTTGACTATTCTCAGCAAGAGCCTAGGTTGGTAGTGCATTATGCAGCTTTACAGAATCTCTATGGAGTGGGCGAAGTATTGGATGCGTATCGCGATGGCGATGCAGACTTTCATGACATTGTCGCTGACATGGCAGAGATACCTAGATCACAGGCTAAGACCATAAATCTTGGTCTGTTCTATGGTATGGGTAAAAATAAATTACAAGCTGAACTTGGTGTATCTAAAGATAAGTCAGATAGTTTGTTTAGACAGTATCATAATAAAGTTCCATTTGTAAAACAATTGATGGACAACGTAATGAATAGAGCACAAAACTCAGGTAAAATAAGAACGTTGCTAGGTAGACTATGCAGGTTTCATTTGTGGGAACCAAATCAATTTGGAATACATAAAGCATTGCCTCATGATGCAGCGCTCTTGGAACACGGACCAGGGATTAAACGAGCATACACATACAAAGCTTTAAATAGATTGATACAAGGATCAGCAGCCGACATGACAAAAAAAGCTATGATTGAGTTACACAAAGAAGGCATCACACCACATATACAAGTCCATGATGAACTTGATATATCTGTTATTAATCCTTTGGAGGCTGCAAAAATAAAAGATATAATGGAAAATGCAGTTGATCTAGAGGTACCAAATAAGGTAGATTATGAATCTGGTCCTAGTTGGGGATCAATAAAATGAGGTTTTTTTATGGCTTACTTAAATGCAAATATTCCTGTACAATACTCACAAATAAAAAAGGAGTATTTATATGACCTTAAAAAACATCATGGCGAAGTTGAAGACTGTATTATCTTCGGTATTGCCGCAATCACGGGAAGGCCAATCCTTTTCCATGCCATCATGGAGAACGGTGCTATCTTTTATCGTCTCCCCATATCAGCTTTTATTCAACGTGGTTTTCAACCGGAAACTGTTCCGACCAGAAGACTTGATGAATTGGAATTGTGGAATTGTTTTTCTTACTACCCTAGTATTACTTGTTTTGATATTTTAGACGGACAAGCCGGTAAATATATAGGAAAAGATAAAAAGTGGCATCACGGATCCTACTTATTCACAGTTGACTTTGCTCATCCAGAGAGTAATATAATAGACACTGATCATTCTGAGATCCCGCACGAACATAAGTGCGCACACATACTTGCGTTAAATGACGGCAATTATGCGGCACAGCCAAACAATAGATTAATATGGGATATACCTTCATTTACAGTGAAGGATGAAATCCCCGATTGGAAGGTACAAACTTCCGAATGGAATGTAGAAGATACCGGTAAGTGGAAAACGGAGGACACTGACAATTTCTTTTACGAAATTGAGGAGAAAAAAAATGATTAAAAATTTATGGAACAGATTTGCTAGTTGGCTTTTTAGTTGGCAAGAAGAAGAAGAAGAAAAAGATCCGCATCTTCAATTATATGAAGATGTTCCGGAGCCAGAAATAAGAGTAGTTTGCGAAAAACATCCAGATACCTATAAAAAACAATGTCCCTCTTGTAGAGGACTTGTAAATGGCTAAATGTAAAAATTGTCATTGTAAATGTCATTGTGATGGAGATCTTCATGCAGATGATTATGGTGTATGCACTTGTGACAATTGTAAGTGTGGAACAAAAAGAACTTACAAAAAAGAAAAAGACCACGGTTTAGATATATCTTTTGAAAATGAGGTTAAATACGAATAATGGAGAATTGCAAAATGAATTATTATTTTACCGGCATATTAATTATTTTAATTTGTTTATTAACACTTATTGGACCAGCTTATCCTGGATCTACACAAACAAATACATCAGGAAGTAATACAGCAATTGAAGGTGGGTACACATCAACTGCTACAACTACATATCAATCAGGGTCTGAGTCTACTTCTACAACTAACAATACTACAAATTCAGATATAAGATCTTCACCACCATCAGCATCAGCACCATCATATAATTCTATGACACAAGATGTATGTGCCGTTGGTGTTTCTGCAGGTGTTCAAACATTTGGTTTAGGTATTAGTGGTGGTAAACATATAATAGATAAAAATTGTGAAAGATTAAAATTAGCAAGAATACTTAATGACTTTGGTATGAAAGTCGCAGCGGTTGCAATACTTTGTCAAGATGAGCGCGTGTTTGAATCAATGATACAAGCCGGCACTCCATGTCCAATAGATGGTAAAATAGGTAAAGAAGCAAAAGCATTATGGTCTAAATATGATCATGAAAGACCAGATTACGATATATATGTAAAACGTATGAAAAACAGAGAAAAAAAAGAAAAAGCAATAGCTAAGAAAAAAGCTCTTGAAGAAAAAAGAGCAGCTAAAGAACAAGCTAAAATAACAAAAGAATTTAACGAATTTGACAAACAAGTAGAGAAAAAAATTGAACAAAAGAAAAAAGATATAAATTGGGAGTCACCTAAATAATGCCAATGCCAGTAAGAAAATGGATTGTAAGATTAAGAATGTGGTATGCAGATTTAAGAGGACATCATGGAAAAAAATGGAACTATGAGCCATCAGAAAATTACATGAGGAAGAAAAAATGATTTGGTTAACAATATTTATAGGAGCTAATGTATATGCGTATTTTGCTATTAACCGTTTTGCTGACAATATTAACCCTTACAACTTCAGCAGAAGAAATAACAACCGGTAACTTACTTCCTAATGCAGGAGATGGAGTAGATTGGAACTCTAGTTCTACAGATCAAATTAATCCTGGTAGCTCTGGTTATGTATCTAACAATGCTACAATGAATGGATTTACAGTTACGTGTCCAACTTCTCAATCAAATTGTGGTTATAAACATAATGTAGGTGGAGATTTTGAAGTTACTGGTACTGCAACAATAACTAAAAACGACATTGCTCTAACTAACACTGATCGTACTCAGGACATGTTAGACAATGGTATCACTCTTAATAACTACATAGACATTGCAAATTGTGACCATGAAGCTGGAAATTGTGAAGGCGACACTGGAAATACAGATTCACACACTATAACCATTCAATTAAAAGACTCAAGCGGCACTGTATTGTCTACTACTACTCAAACAAGAACAGACATAGATGGTTTTAAAGGAAACTGTAATGGTTATCCAACGTCTTCTTCTGCAGGATTATCTGCAGATTGTGGTCAATACAATGATACAGTTGTATATAACAACCCAAATTCTAACAAAGTAGATTGGTCTTGGAGCGGTACTGATAATAATACAGGAACTGCAAGCAGAGGTGGGCCAAATCTTTTAGGTGCCAAACTTACAATGACTTATGATAATACTGTATTAGATACAGAGACATCAACAGCTTTAGATAATGTTGAAGATACATTAGGAGATTTACAAGAAGAAGTTTTTGATGACATGGAAGAATTCTATTTTGAAGAAGAATACTTTACTTTTGATGAAGAGCCACAATTTGAAATGGAAGCAGAGATAGAAACTTTTACATTTGCAGAAGAATTTGTTGAAGAATTTTTTGATGAAATGTTTATGGAAGATTTGTTTTTTATGGACATGGAAGAAGAAGGTATGTCATTTGAAGATGGCCCAATGATTGTATTTGCAGATGAAGAAATGATGGAGGAAATTTATGAAGAATCGAACGAAATCGTTGCAACATTCTTACCGATGGTTTCTGAAGAAAAGGAATTTTCATATGAAGAATCGTTTGTCGAAGATGATGGACCCATATTCATGGAACCAACCGAGAGTGGAGAAGGATTTACCACAGAAACATTTAAGGAAGAGGAGTTAATAGAGGAAAAACCAATGATGGCTGAAACTTTTGAAGAAGAAGAAATGGTAGAAGAAATGCCTGAAGAGTCTACTGAGATGACTGAAGAAGTAATAGAAGAAGAAAACACTGAGATGGCTAAAGAAGAAACTGTTGAAGAGAAACCTACTAAAATGGTAGAAGCAACTAATGAAAAGGAAAAAGAAGAAATTAAAGAAGAGAAACCTACTAGCGAAACTTCTAGCAAATCCGCTGTTCAGACTAAGAAACTTACCAAACAAGAAAAAATACAACAGAAAAAAGCTATTGTTAAAAATCTCGCTAGAATAATGGATAAAGTTGACAGTGATATTAAGGATATTTCTAAAAATTTAGCGGTAAAGAATATCATAAAAATGGAGGCTATGACAAGTGAACAAGCATCATTAAATATGTACGCAAATACAACCTTTTATGCACCAAAAAACATATATTTAGATCAATTAAATATATTTGATAACAGGCAAATATATCCAAATACTAATCTTGCAAGTTATACTCAAAATGATAAGATAGACATCAAAGCAAGAAAACTTGGAGAAATAAATCTTAAGAAGCAACAGCTTTTGAATGAATTGGAGATATTAAAAAATGGGCAAACTTAAAGATCAACTTGCAGGAATAGCAGCTTTAATTGCAGCAGTTGTTGCAATAGGTGGTGGTTTTACAAAATATGGTGAGCTTACTACTAGACTTAACGAAATAGAAGGTAGATCTACAACTGATTATTCTGCACAAATAGCGGTGTTAGAAGAAAAAGTTGAAGCGTTAGGAACTGAACACGGTCACACTAAAATATTAGTAAACGAAAAAGAAATAGAATTATTAAAAGTTCAAATAGAAGAAATTAAAGTATCTACATCTAATCCACTATCACAATAATGGATAAAGCAATATTTAAGACAGAAATAGTAAACGGAAGATGTCCTCATTGCAACTTTGACGTTATATTGGTAAGTCTTGCGTCTGATCATTTTAGATGCACAACATGTGGTACTGATTTAGAACAAAAAATTAATGGTAAGATTAGTTATATACCAGCCATGTCAAGTCTAGAAAAAGACAATATAAGATTAGAAATAAAAGATGGGCAAGAGAGCTAAATTTGGTGTAGTTACCAAACCTAAACGCGATAAACCTAAAAAACGTCCGGGTCGTCACAAAAAGAACAGAAACAAACACGAAAAAAGAATGGGTAAATATCGTGGAAAAGGTAGAAAAGGACGTTGACAAACATCCTATAATAACCTATATATACAGCATGAAAGAAAAAACTATAACTATAACAAGTAAAGA
>VTLG01012513.1_pt1 | contig 13778 bp, 21 predicted proteins | sample 4694571 | NCBI WGS metagenome assembly VTLG01 (sample SAMN12604809, study PRJNA352737) | marine metagenome | biome: ENVO:00000447; feature: ENVO:00000209|ENVO:00000569|ENVO:01000036; material: ENVO:00002151; isolation source: viral sequences binned using virsorter ...
CCAAGTGTTGCATTACCAGACGATCAAGAGTTTGGTGTTACAGCATCTGGTTCTTCGGCTTATACCTTTAGTGGAGGCGCAACGGGTAACAACCCAACACTTACATTAGAAAGAGGTAAGACATATCGATTTGATGTAAATGCGTCAGGTCACCCCTTTATGATTCGTGTATCAAGTGGTGGATCAAGCTATACAAATGGTGTTGTAAATGCTGGTACTCAAAGTGGTGCGGTTTATTTTACAGTTCCAGATGGTGCACCTAACTCATTGGTTTACCAGTGTTCAGTCCATGCTGCAATGGTTGGAACTATTAATATTATCGATAAGATAGTTCCAGGTCATATTATTCAAACTGTGTTTGATGCATATGATACACAAACATCAACCAACTCAAGTACTTATACTGATGTAGGTATAACTGCAACAATTACTCCTAAGAGAGCTGATTCAAAAATTTTAGTTCATGTTCATGTTAATGGTGTTTATAAAGATGGTAGTAACGCAGCTGGTGTTGGTATTAAATTGTTAAGAGATTCTACAGAATTGGCAAGATTAGCAAATCGTGCTGCTGGTGATAACGGTACTGGTAGTGCTGCTGTTCAAAGTATTGGTACTGTTAGTGGAGTTGTTCTTGATAACCCTGCTACTACTTCAGCAATTACATATAAAGCGCAATTTAATGCTGCTAGTAATACTAGTACTGCATATGTTCAAGTTTATACAGTGGAAAGTACACTAGTATTACAGGAGATAGCGTATGGCTAGGCAACTTAACGCAAAGGCAATTCAATTAGATCAAATTAGTCTTGAACACTGTGATTGGTATTCAGATGATGCACCTGCTGGTCATAATACTGGTGCACTAAAAATACCAAGAGGTAATACCTCTGAAAGACCTACAACGGAAACTGGTGGTAGAGAAAATGTTGAAATAACAGCTACAGTTTCTCAGCCAGACACACCTTCAAGTGATCCTGGCTTTTTACAAAATGATCCTTGGATTTGGTCATGGGGTGGTAACTATAATAGAAATGCACTTACACCAACTACCGTAACTTCTGGAAATGCAGTTCCTGGTCTTACACTTTTACGTGGTTCAACTTATCGTTTTAGAAATGGGTCTGTAGGTCATAATCTTTGGTTAAGATCAGCCGAAAAAACAGATAACGCACAAGCAAATAATATCTTTGCTCTTGGTTCTGGTGATGGAGTTACTAACAATGGTGTAAAAAGAGCTAATGCAAGTGCAGCTGCAACTACAACCACATGGGCTATTCCAAGTAATTATTCTGGTACTCAAGTATTTGTGCAACACAATCAAACAGGAATGGTCAACACTATTCCAATTGCTGATCCACCAGCTGAAACTATTGGTTATATTCGTCTAAATACAGATATTGGACATGATACAGCCACACAAACCGGACTAGAACTTTATACTGGTACTGGTTGGAAAACAATTCCATTTGAAGATAATGCAGGTGGAACTAAAACACATCCAACGGGCACACTTAACACAGATGATAATGGACTAATTACCGCATCAGTTGCAAGTAGTTCAGATAATGCTAGTGTTGCTACGGCAGTTTCATCTACCGAAGATTTTGGTGATCTTATAGTTACTGCATTTTTACCAGACGGTGATCTTTCTATGACGCCAACTGGAGTAAGTGCTACAAAAGCTTTAGTACTTCATGATGGAGCAACTGGTGGTGGTATTTCTATGCTAAGAAATGATTTAGCTAATATGACATCAAGTATTTCAAACAAACTTCATCAAATGTTTGGAATTGCAAATCAATCTCCAAACCAGATGACTGTAAGTGGATCAAATGGATCAAGAATAGCTTTATCAAATCAACTATTAGCTGGGCCCAGTATTTTTACAAGAGAAGATTCAAATAAAAAATTACGTGTAACTGCAGATGTTCCAGCCAATATAAATATAAAAATCGAAGCTAGGCTTTATACTAACAGTAATTATGCATTTCAAGTTTGGAAAAATGGAGTACATCAAACTGGGTCACAACATCATGCTGAACAAGGTGTTCATAATACTATGCCTAGCTTTATAGCTGTATCATTTAATGATGTATTAGAATTTAGATGCTATAGTGGAACTGTAGCTACTTTAAATATAACAGAAAACGGGCATATATCGCTCGAACTTGTCGGGAGTTAATTTATGGCAAAACAATTACAATTAAGGAGAGGAACGACCGCCCAACACTCTTCCTTTACGGGTCAAGTTGGAGAACTTACCATTGATACCGATAAGGATACAGCGATCGTTCATGATAACTATCAAGCGGGTGGATTCCCACTTCTCCGAGAAGATCTTAATAACCTAGCATCAGGTGCGGTAACTGCTGCAAAACTTGCTACCAACTCTGGAACATATGGTCAAACACTTCAGGTCAACAATGCTGGTTCAGCTATTGAAATGGGTGAAAGTGGCTTGATTGGATGTCAAGTATTTACTTCTTCAAGTACCTACACCAAAACAGCTGGTACCACACACATTAGAGTTCAGTGTCAAGCTGGAGGCGGAGGCGCTTCTGGATATTCTGAAGGAGGAGGAGCTGGAGGTTACTCTGAAAAGATTATTGATGCAAGAGCTATCACAACAGTAACAGTAACCATTGGCGGAGGCGGCGGTGGAGTAGCTTATTCTGGAGCAGGATCCAATGGAGGAGCATCCTCGTTTGGAAGTCATTTATCTGCCAGTGGCGGTAATGGTGCTAATAGTTGGCAATCGCATTCTGGTGGAAGACCTGGCTCAGGTTCTGGTGGTAATGTAAATCTTCATGGTGGCGGTGGCGCTGGTCATACACCTAGTGGCCAAGGGGCTTGTGGAGCTTCAAGTTACTTTGGTGGTGGTAAAGGTGGCGTTCATGGTAGCTACGGTAGTTGGCCAGCTTCAATTAATGGTGAAGCTGCTTATGGCAGTGGAGGGCCTGGAGCCTACACAAACAGTACTAGTGGTTCAAATGGAATGCCTGGAATTATTGTAGTTTGGGAGTACGCATAATGGCAAAAGAATGTTTAGTAGATTATACGGGTAGAATTAGTCAAATCGTAGAAGTCGGTGAAAAGTTTGAAATCTATGAAGGTGAAGATCAAGCTATGAAATGGGTAACTTGTCCACAAGACGAAGTTACAACACTATGGTACATGAAAGACGGAGCTTTTATTCAAGTTGATACACCTCCTGTAGATAAAGCACAAATGCGTAGAGTAGCTTATGGTGATATTGGTGAGCAACTTGATATGATGTATCATGATCAAATTGAAAGCACAACAACTTGGAAAGATCATATTGCTGCAGTTAAAGCCGCAAATCCTGCTCCAAATGATGAATCTGGTGAAGTTACATACGACTACACTGGCACTATGGAAAATCCTGCTTGGGAAGCATAATATATAATTTTATAATTTAGTATTGGAAGTGAAATGAAAAATGTATTGGTTGAGTTGCCTATATGGTGTACTACTTTAAAACATGATTTTGTACCTCAAGGTCCTTATAAAAATCACAGATTAGAAATAGGAGATGCTGGTTCTACCTTTGATGAAGAAGAGCAAATTCCTAATGAACTTATATTTTTGTTTGAACAAGAAGCTGCTAAGTTTTGGTCTGAATACGGATTAAATCCAGAATATAAACCAATTGTAAGTCAAATCTGGGCTAACAGTCACGGTAAAGGTGGCTGGACAGATTGGCATCGCCATAACAATGTAGATCTTTCAGCCGTGTGGTATCCAAAGTTTAAAAAAGGTAATGGAAACTTAGTATTTAAAGACCCTCTTGATGTATACCAAGGAAGAGAAACAAGATACGAAGATCCAGAAATAGAAATATCTATAAATCAATATGATCTTATAATCTTTCCTTCTTGGCTAGAACACAAAACTCAACAAAATAATATTAAGGATAAACGTATAGTAGTGTCGATGAACTTTGGGGCTAAATATGTTTTATGATTATCTTTTTCCTACAGTAGTACTTAAAGATTATAACGTACTTAAAAACCCTCAAAAAATTCTAGGTGCTATTGGAACTGAAAGACACAGTACACCACATATCCATAAAGAAGAAAAGTTTAAAGAATTAGCCGACAAAGTTTTAGAATATTCTAATGACTATGCTAAGAATATGAAATGGAATACCGAGCTTTACATAGTTTCTATGTGGTATAATTCTATGAAACAACATGAAGACCATAGGCCACATAGTCATGGTAATAGTCTATTAAGTGGTGTTTACTATCCTACAGGAACACCATCACATCCATCCATAGAGTTTTTTGATAAACGAGGTGTTGGTATAATTGATCCAACACTTGCAAAAGAAGGTGGAGATTCGTCAGCATTTACTGTTGAAAATTCTACCTCATGGCATTATCCGGTAATTCCAAACAGCATATTAATATTTCCATCTTGGTTACAACACTGGGTTTCAGTTAATAAATGCGAGATTCCAAGAATTAGTATTTCATTTAATATTATGATTAAAGGCCAAGCAGGAAAAGAAGAAGATTTGAACGGTATAATATGGAAGTAAAAAATATTGTAATTGTAGGTGGTGGATCAGCTGGTTGGATGACTGCTGCAGCTATAGCTTATAAGTGCCCAAACATAAATCTAACCCTAGTTGAATCTAAAAAAATAGGCAATGTTGGAGTCGGTGAATCTACTCTTGGGCATATCAATAACTATATGAACTTACTAGATCTTAAAGATGAAGATTGGATGAAAGAGTGTAGCGCCACTTATAAGACATCAATTCAATTTACTGACTTTAAAGAAAATGGTTATACATTTCAGTATCCTTTTGGAGAATACAAAGCTTATAGTAATGGTTTGCCAGATTTTTTTGATATACAATATGCTCATCCAGAAATATCAGATTTAGATTTTGCTAGATCTCATTCCATAAACGCCTTGATGGCAGAAAATAATAAAATGTGGGGTGATAAAATTAATGAATATGGTTATGATCCAAAATGGGATGTAGCATATCATATGGATGCCGATGCTTTTGGCCAATATCTTAAAAATAGATATTGCAAAAGTGTTAGACATATCATTGATGACGTAGTTAGGTTTCAAAAGGATAAACATGGAAACATCGAAAGAATCACAACTGAAGGTGAAAATATTCTTGCTGCTGATTTGTTTATCGATTGTACTGGATTTGCTAGTCTTCTTATAGAAAAAACTATGGGTATTGAGTTTAAAAAGTTCAAAACACTTCCTAATGATTCAGCAGTAGCAGCACGTATTCCATATGAAAATGAAGAAGATAAACGTAATAAGATGTCCTGTGTAACTGACTGTAGAGCTCTAAGTTCTGGTTGGTTGTGGGATATTCCATTATGGACACGTTTAGGTACTGGATATGTTTATAGTTCTGAGTTTCAAACATCAGTTTCTGCCGAAGAAGAGTTTCGTCAAGAAACAGGCTGGGACGGTAAGGTAAGACATATTAAGTTTCGTCATGGTAAACACAAAAAGGCTTGGCATAAAAATGTAGTTGCAATTGGTTTGTCTTATGGATTTATTGAACCGCTTGAATCAACTGGTCTTTTAACAACTCATGAAAATATTATGAACTTAGTACATCACTTATGTTTAAGAAATGGATATGTAAATAGCTTAGATGCTACAATGTTTAATACTAGCTGTGATGAATCAATAACAGGATTATCTGATTTTGTAGCTATTCATTATGGAATGAGTACTCGTTCTGATACTCCATATTGGCAACATGTAACTAACAATATAGAATATAATGGAGTTGAAGGTATGGGCATGACATACATAGCTACTGGAATGGGTGTTAAAAAACACATTCATAGATTAGAAAAATTACCAGAAAAAAGTAAATTAGAACTTCAAGAACATATTAAAGATCTTAAACATTTAGTTGAACAAATGCCACATCATTATGATTATCTAAAGTCAAACATTTATAAATAAACGTATAATCCACTGTGGACAGTGAAACAGAGGGAACATGGCGACTAATAAAAAATTCCGAGTCAAACACGGACTCGAAGTAAACACACTTTCGGGCAGTACTACTACACTAGTATTTCCAACAACAGACGGTTCAGCTAACCAAGTTATCAAAACTGATGGTGCTGGTAACCTATCATTTACTTCTATTTCTACTAACTTTCTTGGGCTTACTGATGTTACACCTAGTTCATTTAGTGGACAAGCAGGAAAAGTTGTACAGGTAAATGCTGGTGAAACTGGAATCGAATTTGGTGGTGTTACATTAGGCCAGTCCTCTCGAGATTCAAAAACAGGTGATGGAACAACTACAGCATTTACACTAACAAATACTTATGCTGGTACTAACGATATTTTAGTATTTGTTGATGGTGTTATTCAGTATCCTGGTACACACTTTAGTTTATCAGGAACTACACTTACATTTACAACAGCTCCAGTATCTGGAGCTCGAATAGAAACATTTGGTACTTCACCTCTTACATCAATAAACGTACCTGGCGATGGAACAGTTACAGCAGCTAAATTAGCGCCTTCTTCATATAAAAGAGATATATTTACGGGTAATGGCTCTACAGCTGCATACAATTTGACTGGAGATGCTGGATCTCCACTTGCACCTTGGGTATATGTTGGTGGTGTTCTTCAAGATCCATCAACTCATTATACAGTCAATACAAGTGTATCTCCGCAAACTATTACATTTACCTCTAATCTTCCAAATGGAACTGAGGCTGTAGTAGTATATGGTCCAGTTTCAGTTACAGGTGTTCCTTCAGATGGATCAATAGGTTTTTCAAAATTTAACAGTAGTGTTTTTAAATCAGATACATTTACAGGAGATGGATCAACTGTAGGTTATACACTTACTGAAAGTGTATTAGATGAAAAACACTTGTTAGTTACAGTTGCAGGTGTTCTTCAAACTCCAACATCATCTTATACTGCAGGAGGTACTTCTTTAGCATTTACCGCAGCGCCTGGTAATGGTGCATCAATTGTTGTAAGATACTATGTTGGTACAACTGCTTCAGTTCCTTCAGATAACAGTGTAACTTCAGCAAAAATTGTAGATGGAACAATTACAAAAACAGATTTAGCTTTTAACCCAGAAGACGATGCCGTAGCATTGTCGATTGCATTAGGATAAACAAATGGCAAATACCTTTAAACTAAAAACAGCGACGGGTGGATCTACGGCAGCCAATACACCAATCACAGTTTATACCACACCTGCAAGTACAACAACAATTGTTATTGGTTTGACACTTTCTAACTTAGTGACTCAATCAATTGCATGTACAGTACTCATTGAAAACTCAGATGGTGACAACGTTACGTTTCTTAAAAACGTTCCACTACCTCAGGGTTCAGCTATCGAGGTTATGGCAGGAAATAAAATTGTATTGGAAACTGGTGATATTCTTAAGGTCCAGTCAAATGTAGCAAACAGCTTAGATACTACTTTAAGTATTATGGAGCAAACATAAGATGGGATATATCGGTAACGATCCAAACACTGGTACGCTAGAACAAAATGCGTTACTAAAATATACAGCAACATCAGGACAAACCGCATTTACTGGTGCGGATGCTAATGGGTTTCCATTAGACATTGGTCCAACCAGTGATGTTAGAGTATTTATGAATGGTGTTCTTTTGGATCCAACTGATTATACACAAACTGCAAATACTATTACATTGGCATCTGGTGCGGCCGTTGGAGCTGAACTTAGAATTTTTGTTGACAAACAGTTTCAAGTAGCAAATAGCTATAGTAAAACTGAAGTCAATACACTTATATCAAATGACAATGTTACCGATGATGGTAACTCACTTCTTAACGCGTTAATCTTTGGTGGATAAAAATGGCAAACACTCTTAAAAACGAACTTGCTCGAAATATTGGTACATCTGCCACTACATTGTACACTTGTCCAGCTAGTACAAAAACTATTATTATTGGAATGACCTGCTCAAATGTTCATGCCAATACTCAAATCAATACGGACATTTTCTTGGAATCTAGTAGTAATAATTATTATATTATCAAGAATGGTACAATTGCAGTTGGTGGTACATTAGTACCAATTGGTGGAGAGCAAAAAGTTATTCTCGAACCAGGAGACATAATTAAAGCAAGAAGCACAACGGCTTCTTCTATGGATGTTATTATGTCAATCGTGGAGCAAACATAAAATGGGAATGCTTGGTAACCAACTAGCAGCTGGAACAGCTCTTACTATTGCAAATGATTCATTCAATGGAGATGGATCAACTACGGCTTTTACACTTAGCCATGCAGTAAGTAATGTGAATGATATTGAGGTACTTGTTGATAACGTACAACAATCACCTTATGATAGTTCATACTCTGTAAGTGGTACAACTCTTACATTTTCTGGTGCACCAAGCGCAGGTACTAATAACATTTATGTTATCTATAATGCTTCAAAACATATTACAACATCCCAAGTTATTCCCGATAACGGAAGTGTTACTAGTTCTAAACTAGATGACGGAAGTGTTACTAGTTCTAAACTAGATACCAATATTGCAGTTGCTGGTACTTTCCGTTCAGATGGTCATGCAGCTGTAGGTGCAAATATAATTTCTAGTCAAAGAGCATTAAGTGTTGCTGGCGCAACAGATGGCAGTACTAGTAATATATTAGGATTATTTAATTCAAGTCTTGCATCTAAATTTTCAGTTAGAGATGATGGTATTGTTACAGCTGCTAATTTAATAATTGCAAATGGTGGTGTTAGAATTGGTGGAACTGGTACGGGCAATGACTTAGATGATTATGAAGAAGGTTTTTATACTCCAACTTATGGAGCAACCGCCGGATATGGTAATCAGACATATACTCAGAGGACAGGCGTATATACAAAAATAGGTAACATAGTAAAAGTTTGGGTTGATATGACTTTGAGTGCAAATTCTAGTCAAGCTGGAATTCCACTTATAACTTTACCATTTGCAGCTGCTTCATCTGCAAATTTAGGAACGGATTCTGTTGGAGCACAAAGATATGATATGGGGTCATGGACACCTTGGGCAGTTTCTAGTACTATAAGTTCTGCATTAACTACTGGTTGGATAGCAAATAGTGATCAACATATAACGATGTATTATTGGTCGGGCAGTCATAACTATGGCCATACAGCTTTACCATTGAATGCAACTGGAAGAATCTCTGGTACAATTTGGTATACAGCGGCTTTCTAAAGGAGAAAAATAATGGCGATTACAAAACGCATAGAAGAAGATAAAATTGAAGTAGTAGGCCCGTTTAAAATGATTCAGGTAAGAACTGCTACTGTTATTGAAGAAGATGGTGTAGAACTTTCACGTTCTTTTCATAGACATGTTATTGCACCAAATACAGATTCATCTAATGAAAGTGCAGATGTTAAAGCAATGGTTGCACATTTTCATACTGATTCAGTTAAAACTGCATATGAAACACATCTTGAAACAGAACCAAATTTTGGATAATAGGATAACAAATGGCACTTAGTCAAATAAAAGGTAGTTCATTAACGGGAGCATTGCCAGCAATTAGTGGAGCAAGTCTTACTAATCTTCCACATGGTCTCGAAATTATTAGCCAAAGTGATACTATGGTGACGGGTGCGAGTCAACTTGATTTTACGTTATCTACTGATGATAAGTACAGATACCAAGAATTAGTACTTACTGGATTTTTTCAAAGTGGTTCTAGTGATACTTATGCAAGATTTAAAGTTGGTGGAGTTATAGCATCAGATAGTGGTAACTATAAATGGAATGTTAGAGAAAGGACACATTCACAAGCTGATGGTGGTACTGGTAATGAATCAGAAAATGCTATGAGAATACAATGGTATGGAATTGGCAATGCTGATGGAGAAGCTCAAGATTGGTGCTTTAGATTTTACAATACTAATAATGCATTAACACATGCAAGAGTGCGTGGTGAGTATAATGGCAGTATTCATAATTCTCAAGTAACACATGGAGACTTTTCTGGACAATATAATTTGTCTTCTGAGGTAGATGGATTTAGATTGACTACTCCTAGTCAAACTATGTCTTATCGTAGCTACACACTATATGGAGCATTGAGGAGTTAATATGTATAAAGTAGTTGATGGTGTTAAAATAGAAATGACAGCAGAAGAAATTGCTCAGCATAATAAGGATATTGAAGGATTACCTAGTTTAGCTGATATAAATCTTCGCAATCTTAGAAATAAAAGAAATGCTTTGCTATTAGAAACAGATTGGTGGGGTGCAGCAGATTTAACTATGACTAATGAACAAAAAAATTATAGACAGGCATTAAGAGATATTACAAACACATATGATTCTCTTGAAACTGTTGAATGGCCGGAGAAACCAGCATGAGTACAATAGGTAACCAACCATCTTTTGGAGATCACGTAATGTTGGACACCATCGTAACAGATGGATCAACAGGATATACATTACAAGTAAATTCAAGTTCGGTAACTCAATATAAAGCAGAGCAACTTTTAGTATCAGTCAATGGTACAATTCAAAGAGCTGGAAGTTCATATACGGTAAGTGGATCGACCATTACATTTGCGTCGGCACTTGCCTCAACAGACTCTATTGATTTTATTTTGGCTCTTGGTTCAGCTCATAACGCGGCTACAGTTTCAGATGCAGCAATTACACCGGCCAAGCTTGCAAGTTCATTGGCAGTAACTAATACTCCGGTGAGGATAAATACAAATACGATCGATAGTAATATTACTGTTGGTGCAAATCAAAACGCAATGGTTGCAGGCCCAATTAGTATTAATGCAACAATCGTAGTTAACGGATCATTCACGGTGGTATAAATGGCAGGAATAGTAGGACTCACACAATTACAACATACCAACGGAACGAGTGCCGCAACTATAAACACTAATGGTGTTATTAGTCAACCCAACAAACCAATGTTTCAAGTTGGATTATCTGCATATCAAGCGGTTGCAAATGCTACTCTAACAAAAATTAATTTCAATGATGTTCAAACATCAAACGGAGGTTTTAATATTGGAAATCATTTTGATACATCCAATTATTGGTTTAAACCTACTGTGTCAGGCTATTATCATCTTTTTCTTCAAATAAGAATAGAGAACGCAGCACCTGATTATTTGCTTATTTATATTAGAAAAAATGGGACAACTATAAGATTTCATTCAGGAATGGAAAGTAATGCAGCAAATGCATATGTAACTGCACACACAACTACTACCGTGTACATGAACGGTTCTTCAGATTACATAGAAGTATACGCGCAACACAATGCTGGTTCCACTCAAAATATAATGAATCAATATGGTCAAACACAGTTTGGCGGATTTTTAGTAGGATAAGAACATGACATCTATAATTAAAGCTGATAATATCTCCACAGTCTCAGGTTCTGGTAATATTACAATTCCAACTGGAGTAAAAGTAGTTGGAACAGATCAAGCTTCATTTGTTGCACCAAAACAAATGATTCAATATGAGCATCGTTTGCCTAACAATACTGGATTTAGTACTACGTCATCAACAATGGTAGACATAACTAATTTTTATGTTGACATTACTCCTAAGTACTCAAACAGTCTTTTAATTTTTGAAGTTACTCTTGATAGTAAAAGTGATACAGCTGTAGCATACGCAAGATATAGATTAGTTGATAGCAATAATAGTGATACACAAATGCATCCAAGCGGTTATATAGGTCAATCTAATTATTATGCAGGTACTAGTGAATGGCTTACTACATCTTTACGAAGTACCTTTGTATCCGGCACAACGAGTACTATGCGATTGCAACTTCAAATGCAGTTAAATTCTGGTGGAACATTTGAAATGGGTTGGTCTGGTAGTGATGAAAGAGTAGTTCAAGTTACGGAGATTGCACAATGAGTACGATGTATGTTAATAAAGTGCAAGAACTTGATGTTGGCTCTGGTGTGCATATTCCTGGTCATGTGATTCAAGTCGTAACCGCAGAACATGGAACATATGTAACAACTACTGGTTCTTCATTTACTGATACTGGATTACAATGTAGTATTACACCAAAATCTGCAACCAGTCATATTCTTATAATATGTAATATTCAAGCTGGAAAAAGTGGTGCTAATGGATTCGAACCAGCTTGTAGAATTTTAAGGGTAAATGGTTCTGCTATGATTGGTGCAGAGGGTCAAAGGTATGTTTATGGTAGAATTGAAGATGGAAGTTCTAATATACACGCTTCTGGAATGACTACTTTAACAAGAAAAGATACTAGTCACAACTCAACATCATCTCAGACATATAAATTCCAACATAGAATTATTAGTGGTGGGGGTACTTTAAGACATAACGATTATTCAACTGGAACACCGCCAGAACAATCTACTATGGTATTAATGGAGATCGCACAGTAATGGCACTTATCACACCAAAAATAAATGCATCAAGTATAACTGCTGGAACAGTTGCAAATGCTAGACTTTCTTCTTCTGCCATAGCTGGCACTGGACCATATGAGTTTATTACAGAAAAAATCTGGACATCAAACGGTGAGCATGATAGTGATACGTATGCAAGAATATTTTTTACAAATATATTTGATAACACAAAATACTCAGGTTACAAATTAATATTTCATTGGCTTGGATATGAGGCTCAAGGTGATGTAATGATTAGAATGCAAACTGGAACTTCTAATACTACTGCCGGGCAAAGGACAGGCGCTTATTATTACGGAAATATATCATATTTGGATTCTCAAAATACTACTTACCATAACACTAGGCACGAAGCGTCAAATCAAGGAACACTTTGGCATGCGGCATGGCCATATGATAGAGGTGGATTAACTGGTGAGCTTAACATTACGATGGTAGCACACTCTCCTACAGCTTCAAAGGTTGATGATCATTTTAGACCTTACATATATGGCACCCTTGTTGGTTATTATGTTGGAGCACAATACAGAAGAGGGGATTTTCATTCAAGATTAAACGAATCACAGAATGGGAATTTTTATACTGGGTTTCATATTTTTAATAGCTCAGCAACTAGTGTATCACAGGGATCACATTTATCACTTTATGGTATTAGATGGAGTACAACCTAATGGCTTTAACTTGTAGAAATTGCGGACATGTACATGATGATAACACTGTAATAAAATGCGAAATGTGTGGATTTACAAGCGATGATCCAAAACAGGCATTTGAAGAGACTTTTACAGAATCAGAACCTGCAGACGTATAAATATTAATATCGACGGATAGGGAACTCGATGGCAAATTATATTGGTAATCAACCCACCAAAGGTGAGTTTAGAAAAGTAGATACACCGACTTTTGATGGTTCAACAACTACGTTTAACCTTTTATCAGGAGGTCAAGCATTTGATATTGGATCAGCAACTCAACTGATCATATCATTGAATGGTGTAGTGCAAGAGCCACATACAGTTTATAACGTTGTAAGTGGTGGTTCGCAGATTCAGTTTACTACAGCTCCCGCATCCGGAACAAATTTTTTTGGTGTAGCTCTCGGCGGTGTCGGCGATGAAGCAGCTACAGTAGCAGATGGAAGTGTAACACCTGCAAAGGTAAGTACAACTTTTAGTAACACATATTCAACAAAGGGAACAGCAATTGCCTTGAGCATTGCGTTAGGATAAAACATGGCAGAAGTATTTAAGAACGCATCAGTAGTAAATATAAACAATTCGGGTGATTCAACTATCTACACTG
>VTLG01015271.1_pt1 | contig 13778 bp, 30 predicted proteins | sample 4694571 | NCBI WGS metagenome assembly VTLG01 (sample SAMN12604809, study PRJNA352737) | marine metagenome | biome: ENVO:00000447; feature: ENVO:00000209|ENVO:00000569|ENVO:01000036; material: ENVO:00002151; isolation source: viral sequences binned using virsorter ...
CCCACCTATTACCCTGTACTAATGCAATACCATTCTCATTTAACTTTGGCAAAGCAACTTCTAAAACAGCAGACAAACTTGCATACTTGCTATTAAAGAATGGATTACTGCTATTACACTCAATCATAGTCATTCCTGATTGTGCTTTAGCTAATGCCCCTGCTATCTTGCCAATAGTTTCTGACATTGTTGATTCTACAGCTTTAACTTCAGCCTCAACAACTATTTCATTTTCTTCTTGTATCATTTTACTCCCTTATATTTTAATCTTAATTTACTAAACTTCCTGCCACCCATAGAAGTATCAAGCCCAAGGTCATAACTCTCCAACCTATCTATTATCCACTCAGAATTATAATCAACCTCCAAGAAGTCAAGCAAGTTAGCAATAGTTAGTTTGTCATCTTTATAATAACGACTCCTATCACTATATTTACCAGGCTCTAAATCACTCATCTTACACTTGAGAAGGATAGCCATCTTCCTGCATACTGATTCCTCAAAGGGTCTTCTCCCTGCAATCCAATGACTAACGTCAGAAGGATGGAATCCGAGTCTATTTGCGATAAAGTTCTGCTTTAAGCCAGACTTATCTATCATATCTTTGATGTGTTTTTTAGGTTTATTCATGGTATAATTTAATTCCTTTCACTATTTAATACCTAAATTTATTTACAAAATGTTTATTAAAATTATAACGCCAATTTATAACGAGAAGAACCTAAATAATTTGGTATTCTCATCTGAATTGTCATATATTTTCTACGCTCTCAATGGGTTGGTTTGAACTTTTAGCGTTGAGAGTTTTACAAAGCAGTTACTAAAAGGGGTGATACGAAAGCTGCAAGGGGATGACTGAAAGAAAGTAAATCCTGTATCTAAGCATTGCATTGCTGTAAAGACTTTCCGAATGATATAATGCAAGATAATCATTTATCCACACTCCATGCCGAAGGCTCTATAAGGATGAGGATAGTGTCCAACTCTATCAAGTGATAGGGGTAGGATAACTCTATCCTTTCCACCTTCAGGATATAAGGATGAGAATACTAATAAAGACTTAAACATCATATGAATAGTATAGCTGAACACAAATCAATGAGTAACATAATCGATAACAGGCAAGACAGAGTAACAACATATTCAGATAATGTAGATATGTTATTAAATAGAATTGTTGCCCTGGAACAAAGGATCGCAGAGTTAGAGAAAAAAGATTGTGGTTGTAAATAATGTTCAATTTTATAAATCCTCTAATCCTGGAATATCATCAAATTCATCATAGCCTAATCCCATTTCATCAATAGCACAATCTGAAAAATTCTTTGTTGTGAACCTATCGACAAAGGCTTTGCTTTTAAGACTTAATCCATTTCCAACAATATCGGCAGCAACCCCCTCCTTGCTTGAGTTTCTGCATTTTTTACACAACCTCACCTTTCTTCGTATAGAATCCCCTGAATGGTGCATTTCATAAGATGAAAACGCATTATCTGGTTTGTTTTCTTTGCAAGATATACACACTTTCATAAAATCCCCTTTATTAAAATAAAAATAACATAGTAAATTATAACTGGCAGCACTACAAAAATACAGACCAAATTTATAATTCTGATCAATGTCTTTTTCATCAGGACATCCATGCAACAAGTTCTGCTGCTTCATCATCTGTAATAGTATTCCAAAATTCCTCATCCTGGTCATCTAAATGACAAGTGATCATTAAATCAGGTGTACCATCACAATTAAGTGGGTACACATAACCTTTATCATCTACACAACTACCAACAGATTCTAACATTATAACATTCTTCATTTTTCATCCTCCTCAAAGCAATCAGAATAATTATCCAACAGTTCATCAAGTTTATCTTCACCATACGCTTTAGCCAACAACCATATTAATTCATCACGTTGTGATTTCCACCCATATTTAAGTAAATAATCTGCAATTTTGTGTATTGCTTGTCTATGATTCATTTTTCATTCTCGCTTTCTTTTTTTAGTGTTTCAATTTCTTCCATCCACATTTCATACTGAGCATCCAAACATTCATGGCACATACGTTCATCTGTATCGCCTGTATTACTATCATAATGGTTTTCACATTCACAACAAGTCCACATTATCTTAACTCCTTTGCTAATAAATAAATTATTCCACAGAACCCAATCACTATTGCGAAGAATTTAAACATTTCCCAATATGCCAAAATTGATTCTCTAACATTAAAACTCATAGCGTATCCAATGCGTTATCTCTTTTAAGAGTGAATATTTCATCTGCTCGTTTTGGCGTGAGGAATTTTTCTAATTCTCTTTTTCTTTCCATATGGAATCTGTACCATTCCTTGTTATAGAATGCTATTTCTTCTTTATGAAATCTATACCACCCCTCATCAATAGATGTTGCTTCTTCTTTTAAGCGTTTAACCTCTTTTTTTAATTCAATATTTTCAGATTTTAACTTGTCATTCATATCTGCTTTAGTTGTAATCACTAACACCATCCTTCCATATTATATCCTCATCCTCACCAAACCAACAATATTCTAAACAAGAGCCAACTGTTCCAACACCCTCTGTACATTCAGTATTATTACAGTAAGTCGTGTATCCTCTTGTTTCATATTGAAAACTATCTCCCAAGTCTATTCTTTTACCACAGGAATAACACTCACAATAGCAATCTTCTTCTTTTATTTTATATTCACTCATTTTATAACTCCCTTTTTATAAGTTTATACACTTTCTCGCAGCAGTAACACCCTTTGCATCACCACCACATTTAATTAATAATTTACACGCAATATCAATGGGGATATTTTGATTAGTCAGAATGCTAATCATATGCATATATCCACCATAGTGTCGGATTTCTCTAACCATTTCTCTAATCTCATTACCAATTAATTTATAATATTCATTAAGCATGGTATACATTCCCTTCAGCTTTAACCCATTTAAGAGTATTAAGGTTTATCATTCTAAAGTCGTTTTTCTTCATATCAAATACAACCAGGTAACCAAGATCTTTAGGATTGTAACTCATACCTTTTCCTGTTACCCCTTTTTTAACTTTGGTTCTGCAATTCATAACTCTTTCAGAGCCATCTTTTTTTATGAAACAAGCAGTAAAAATTTTACCACTATTTATAACGTCTATTATTTGCATCTTTTTGAATAATTGAGGAAATCTCTTTTGCCATGTATTCATTACTCAACACCTACCTTTCTATATCCCCATTTATGTATTTGATGTACAGCATGAGCGTGTGAATCTCGTTGAAAATCAAACCCCTCTGAACATTCACCATAGAATATTGTCTGCAATCCTCCAGGATGTTTCTCTACTTTCTTTTGTAGTGATATTGTACCACCTTTATTATCTTGATATATTTCTGTCATTTGTACTACCTTCCCTTTTTGTGATATTGTAATTTAATACTTGTAAACAAATCTTTACAACAATTATTTTAATTAATTTAAATTCCAGGATATAAAAAAACTTTTTTAAAATTATAATTCAAAATTATAATGCAAATTTATACTGGCAGAACCAAAAACATTTTCAAAATTATAGAGCAAATTTATAATGCAGAATAAGGTAAAAAACGTGAATTTTACTGAAAATTTATAAAATTTTTACTAATTTTTACTAAAATTTATCTCCAAATTAAATTTTGGATATGGTTTTCCAATTGAGAAACGTCAACAGTTGAAACCTTAAATTTTAAGATTTGACTATATGTAAATTAATAAACTGTAATAATTTAGGGTAATTTTTCACATGGTGTAAATTCATATCCTTAATACTTGAAATTTACCCTATTTTAAACCCTCTTTTTTTGTTGTGATATGCTACTATCTAAATTTTGTTTTCTCTCCTAATATGCCTAATTTTGAGCCTAATTTTTACTAATTACAATAAATTACAAGATCATTAATTTAGGGTAAAAAAATAGCCTGGAATTTACCCAGGCTAAATTTAGATCCTATATTTATTTTTTATGTTTAAAAACTGAAAAAAGTATTTCAGATGAAATTTGTTTTTCTATTTTATCAATTCTATAATTTACCCAGGTACACCAGGTAAGATATAAAGTTGCTGCAATAATTAAGTAATAAAATATCATGTTTTAAAGCTCCTTTTTTTTATTTGATTCAATTACTGAAATTTGCTGCTGGCATCTCATTAGCTGTTTAGACTTTGCACTATGCTGATCAGCTGTATCAAATGAATAAACTCTTATTTTTCTTAATTCATTAGATAAATTAATTTCTTTTTCTTTTAATTCCTGTAGTTCTTTTTTCATGTTTTAAAGCTCCTTTTTTTAGTGTATTGGTAATACAATAGAATAATTTTTAAAAGTGGATAAATTTCCACATGCATGCCCTACAGAAGTACAATCTCCACAAGTCCCAGGACAAAGAAATACTTTTTTATTGGGATATGTTTTTTTAATTTCGGATAATTTAGTACCCTTTTTTACTGGCAGCCCCTCAAAATTACCACGTACAAAGGGTAAATTAATTAAAAACTGGTGTAAGCTGTCAAATTTTCCACTATTGGATAAATTTAGAACGTAATTTTTAGGGAAATTAAATTTTTGGTCTGAGAGTTCCAGGAATAAATTTAGGCTCTTACTATATCCATAAGCTGAAATTTTAGGTAATTTATGTAGTAATAACATCCAGTTAATAATTTCCTCATAATTTGCAAAGTCTCCATCTACGTACAATCTGAAATCTATTTTTTCCAGTTTGTTAAATTGAGCTGTATTAATAATCTTTTTTAGTTCATCTTCAATAATAGAGAAATTATTGATCATTAAAAGAGTGTTCATGCATTGACTAAAAAAGGGGGCTGGATATCTCCAGGACTTGAAGCTATAGCAATAATTTAAACACTCTCCTGCACCTGGACACGTTTCACCTGGCAAGGTAGAGAAATTTAGAAATGGCAGCTTAGAATTTCCCACTTTAAATACATTGAAGGGTAATTTTCCACCATATTTTACCCATGTGAGAAATTTTCTTAAATAGTATTCATTGCCACCAGTTTTATATTTTTGCTCAGTAGTTAAATTATCCAGGTAATTAATTAATTTAACTTTATCACCACTCACAACGAGTGAAGCTATATCTTTTTTAAGATCATTAGTAAATTTTACCATTAAATTAATCCCTTCTGAGATAATTTAGATAAATTCTCTATATCATCAAATTGAATTAATTCTGTAAGATACTCTTGTATATCTTCAACATCTTCAGCATCTTCAGAAGTTAATAACAGATAAATATTTTTTGCTTCTGATTCATCTATAGAATATATATCATTATTGAACTGATATTGATTCACTATAGTAATTTCTAAACTTTGAATATTACATTTATCTACATAGTTTAATATAAATTGTATCATTTTTATTTCCCTTTATTTTTAATGATACTTAATTTAATATATGTAAATAATAATTTACAATAGTTATTTAAAATAAATTTTTCAGCACTAATTTAATTCTATACAATAGTTTAGCAAGTGAAACAAGTAATAAATTGATATGATGTGAGAAAGGGGCTTGCACCCCTCTTATTACGCTCTCTCGATCCCTTAAAGCTACCCACAGCCCACGATCTACTAATTATGGATACATTACACCATAAACCAATAAAAGCTCCTTAAAAGGCATCCTATGAGCGACCTAATATTCTAAGGTTTGCAGTACGTTTCACCTAATTATTTAAGATATTCCAGGCATCTACTTAAAGATCTTCAGCCTTAATATTTAAGGTGGATCTGCACCTTTACCTTAATCTTTTAGGTGTTCAGCTAATTGAGATTCATTCTCAATAAGGCAAGGGTATGACTCAGAATTGCAAAGGGGGGGAGGAGGATGCCCGAATCCCTATTGGGGGGGCTTCCATTCCTCAAAAAATGGGTAAATTAACTATGCAATCCCTACTTTCTTAGAAAATTTGGAATGAACTATGAATATTCTTTAAATTTGATGTATGGCAAATATACAAAAAAGAGCTGAAAAGGCATTAGCAGTTGAGATTTTTGCAACACAACCAGATAAAAGTATCAGCCAAGTCGCTGTAGAAGTTGGGGTTAGCCCTAAAGCTATGTACAATTGGAGAAGTGACCCTAAGTTCATGGATGCTATTTATGAGAAATACATGGTTACCTTTGGTGGTGAGTTGCCTGCTGTTTTGTCTGCTATGGTTAGGGAAGCCAAGGCAGGGAATGTACAAGCAGGGAGATTGGTTTTAGAGCATAGTGGTAAGTTGGTGAAAAATGTTAACATCACCATAGACTCACCTTTTGAGAAGTGGCTAAAGAAGGTTGACGATGCAGAAGTTATTGATGGGGAGATTATAGAGGATGAGGTGGTTGACTTGATGGGGGATCTTCAAGTAGAGATTAATAATTTACCTCCAAGAGAAGTTGAGAATCCTGTTGTCAGGGAGAAGCGTGAGGTGAAGTCTTTGGCAAAGCAGAAGAAGAAGGCTGCTTATAATATGCAGCAGAAAGAGTGGTATCGGTGGAAGGTTCGTGCTAAAGCTGTAGGTGTTGAGATGTTAAAGGGTGGTAGACCTACCCCTGGTCAGAGATTGGCTTGGGAGCAAGAGATTATAAGGAAAGAGAATGAAAAAGAAAGCAAATAAGAAAGAACTACAAGATATAGTGGCGAGGTTGATTGGTAGTGTTGCTATGTTGGAACAGAAGATTGGCTCATATAACACATTGTTTGGAATGTATGTTAAGTACAAGGATGATAGTGATGGGTTTCAAGTATATTTAAAAGAAGAATTGGAGAAGGCAGATGCCGAAATTGGACAAGTTAAAGATAAAGAAGATTAAGAATAGTTGGTTTGTTGATATTAAACTTGAGATTGGTGAAGATGAATCTGACTACTGGGACTTAGAAACTGAGGATGAAGTAGAGGACTTTGTTAATTATACATTACAACATCATTAGGTGATGCCCATGTGATCCATCCATCCTTCCCCTAATTCCTTTTCCATCTCAATAAATACTTTTTCTGTAATCCTGAATGCTTGTATAGCATCACTTGGGACTTCTTCCATCCACTCAGGTCTATCATCCATTATTTCTTCAGCAAGGTCATCTATAAACATTTGTGTTAATTCTTCAAGACTCTCAAGTATTTTGTCTAATTTATCGTCTTTCTTGCTCATTTTTGAGATGTCCTCCATACTCTATTTATCTTCTTTATTAACTCTTTTTCCCTTTTCTCTGCCCCTTTTTTGAAACTTGGTTTTAAATTGTTTGATTTTGTAAAGAATGGGTTTCTTGGTCTTATCTTGTCCCCTATTGCTTTTGGTGTAAATCTTTGATTCCATCCATTTTTGCTTGATATCGTAAATCCCTCCATATGATATTTGCCATAGTCAGCCATCTGAACTCCATCAGGAGTGGCTTTTATAGATGCAAGGAGTGAGCCTGTATGAATCAGGGGAGTTGTACCATTAGTTTTACCTCGTTTAAGGGACAATCCCTTTCTGCGAATTGCTTTTGTACCTTCGGTAAGTGGTCGGATATCAGTAGAGTTTTTGATATTATCCCTGGCAAATTTTGCAAGGTCTTCGTAAGAGTCTTCCATATAGCCATCAAATACTTCATCAAACGCATTAACTAACTTTCTAAAGCTAAAATTTGATGTTGCTTTGGTTGTGATTGCCATATACTACTCCGATTCTTGTGGTGGGTATTCCTCTTCAGAAGCCATTGATTGTAAGTGTTCATCTGCCATTGCTTCTCTATTCTTTTGGATAGTGGATTTGGCTTCTTCTTCTGATAAGTCTTGATTTGACTCCATAAGCAGCCCTACTTCGTCTACCATGTGGTGTTTAAGCCTATGTTCATCCATCAATATTTGGTCTTGGACTGTTTTAGGATACTCAGGCTCATTGAAATCTAAGGATAATTCACTCGGTAATGCAACATTGTTGTAAGAAGCGATTGCTTTCTCAACATCGTACAAGTCATGTTCATACATATTCCATAAGTCTAAATCGTCTTGATAATCTTCAAAACGCTCTAAATCCTTGATTTTTAGTGCAATCCCTGATGGAGTTTCCCCACCATCTTGAGCAAATTGCACATATAAGTGATTATTTTGAGCAACCAGGTCTAATTGAAACTTAACTGACTCGATTACTGCATTAATATCACCTTCGGGAGCAGCAATACCAAAAGTAGACCCTTCGGGTAGGTCAAGTATTGTATCACTCCCTGCTCGTTCTAATTTCTTATCTCCATACATCCCTGTAATGAATGGTTGTCCAAACATTTGGAATCTCAAGCCTAATTGAAGCTCTGTCATGGTTATATTTACCTGCTCATTGCACCCAACGATGTCATTTGCTCCTTCAACAAAGAAAGAATCCACTTGTTCCTCTCTGTGAGTGAACACAAATGGTATTACGCCATATCCATGAGCATATTCATTCATTATTACGCCATCTTCATCATAATGTATGTATCTTTCAGCATCCCAGTACGCATATTGAAGTTTTGCAGTAGAAGAAACGTCATTTACATTCATTAAGATAGGATATGTTATTGCTATTGGAGAGAATGGATTATCACCCATATGAACATCAAAGTAATATACAGGTCTATAGTCAAAACAAGGCTGTGCAAGGTCATCTCGATAGATAACTTGTGTTGCTACAGTCCCAACAAGACGAGTCATACGTTCAACGTGCTTCATTCTTGCATCTTTTTTACGAGTTAGGGAAGCATATGAATCACTTACACTACGAGAAGCCCCTACTGTGTAGATTCTTGACATTTTATTGATGAATCTCTTCGTAAAGTTTGCATTATACAAGGGAATTTCCTGAAATGCAGTTGCAGAGAAGTAATCATCTATATATTTAGTGGTTTCTGTGCCTGTATAATAGTCAAGTAGCTTTCTAATCTCATTTCTTCGTGCTTTTGCTATGGCTAATTTGTAATCGGCTACTGACTCTTGTATTATATGCTCTGGTGAAATCATCGTTTAATTACTCCAACCTCTCGTTGTCTTATGGGGAATCTGTTTAAGAAAAAATAACGCACCATGTCCATTCCATGATCGTTTCTGCCATCTTTTATGGGTTCAGGCTTTAAATCCTTGCCCTCGACTGCTTCAGGATAGCGATAATTCTCAAAATCCTCTGCAAGTCCTGTACACTTACTGTGTAAATGCACGAATCTCTCACTTTGTGCATTTTCTATGAAACCTCTAACATGACTAATCCCTGAAGCTATACTTCGAGATACTTTATCCCTTACACTTCTGATTTGTATACCATGCCTTCTAAATATTTCAATATCGCCCATCCCTGACTGTCCCTGGGCTTGCATTCCTGCAGGATCACCATAATATTCTCTTACATAGTATGGCTTATCCTTAATTTTTTCGATTAATTCATCAGTTTTGATGTTTTGTTCGTGTATAATCTCATCTATTATGTTTATATGCCAAAATCCTGCCACTCTATACACCTGAAACCAGGCAACTGCAGGCATTCTGTACCCAAAGTCAATAGAACAGAATGTTGGGAAGTTTGGATTGTATGGGAAATCTCCCATGTCCAAAGTTCTATCAAATGCATATACTCTACCTTCAAACGAGGTAAATTTGGCTGCATATTCCTGTTCATACAGCTCTTTTGACATATTTCTCTTACGCTCAATGAGAAATTGGTCTTTTTTACCATCAGGGAACGCATATTGGTTATTCCAGGATGGTTCTTGGTGAGATTCCCATAAAGGGTCTGTTTTCCCAAGAAGGAAAATCTTATATATCCAGTTATACCCTTCAGGGGTAGTTATGAATATTGCTTTTCCTTTTCTATCTGAAAGACAGGGGGACAGGTACATATCCCATATTCTTTTCTTAACCTTGGCTGCTTCATCAATAATGAGTAAGTCAAGTCCTTCCCCTACAAGTGAATCAGGATTATCAGCAGACTTACCTTCTATTGTAGTCCCCCACTTGAATTTGATATAACGCTCTTTTTCAGATGCACGTTCTATGTCATTGGCTCGCCCTATTACCATCTTTTGCCACACTTCCCTGAACATCAGGTCTGCTTTATCATAAGATAGACCAACAAGCCATATCTTTTTATTTGGCTGAGATGCTATGTAGGTAGCCTCCATAGCTGATGCAGTCGTTTTACCAAATCGTCTGCCACATACCATAACAAAGAATTGGGCTGATGCTTTTTCAGGATAATGTAGCTTCAGTTGCCCTGAATGGGGTTTATACCCCATGAAATCAAACCATTCTTTTTTGTAATTTTTGTCTGCTATCATATGCAATTGAGAATCAATCTCAATAAACTTGCAATTTGCAAGTAAAGTAATTTAACTTACGCTACCTGTAAAATGCAAGATATTGTAGTTTACAAAATTTCAACCACAACATGGAGGGCAGTATGTCCGAAGAAGCTAATGTAGCTACCGAAACAGTAAGTGAGGAAACTACACAAGAGGCAACTACAGATACGACCGATGTAGGAGCATTAATTGCAGAAAGCAAAAAGTATCGAAAAAGGTCGCAGGATGCCGAGGCTCGCCTGGCTAAACTTGAATCTGATTTAGAAAAGTCTGAAAAGGCAAAGCTAACAAAGAAAGAAGAGTACAAGACTCTCTATGAGCAGAATGAAGAAAAGATGAAATCTTTGACTGATAATGCTGATAAGTGGGCTAAGTACGAAGAAGCAAAGCGTGAGGCTCTTTTAAGTAATGTTCCTGAAGATGAGAGAGAATCATTATCTAAATTAGATTTTGAAACTCTTGAATATGTAACTAATAAAATTAATAGTGTTAAGCCAAACGCTCCTGAAGTTACAGGAGTGTCAAGACAGACCGAAAAACCTATTGGTGATTGGACTAAAATGAATGCTGATGATCTTAGGGATAATTGGGAAAATATTGTTAAGTCGGCTGAAGCTAAAATGAAAAAATAAAATCCCCTAAAGGGGAAGGAGAAGAAAATGGCTTTTTTAGATAGAACTACAGGTGCTAATTTCATACCTGAACTATGGGCTGAACCAATTTATAAATTCTACAAAGAAACTAATAGGTTGGCAGGCTCTGTGGATGATTATTCAGCATTAGTAAAAGGGGCAGGAGATACTGTTCACATTCCAAAGATTGCACTTAAAGCTGCTGTATCAAAGGCGAGTTCAACAATAGTTGATTTCTCAACTGCTGCAACTGCAGGCAAAGTGGACTTGACTATTGATAAACACTATGTTGTTCCTGAATTATTTGAGGATATATCATTAGTTCAAAGCAGTTCCGAGCTTGTGTCAAAATACACTAAAATGATGGGTGAGGCTATTGCTCGTCAAGTGGAAAGTGATATGTGGGGAGAGTTAGATGGATTCCAAACAAGAGTTGATTGCGATGAGGACAATTCATGTAATGCAGCTACTTTAGCAACTATTCTTCAAACTCTATATCAAATTGATATTGACCCTAATGATTGTTCTTTTGTTATGAATAATGTTGTAATGGCAGATATTATGAACCCTGATAGTGGCGTTAGTAAGTATTTCATTAGACAAGATGCAAGTGGAGAAGGACAAGGGCTAAGAACTGGTGCAGTTGGGCTAATATATGGAATGAATGTATTCCATAGTGCAGCTATTCCTACTACAGGTACTGATGACCTTGCTGTTGGTGCAGTTTACCCAAGCGATGCTTGTGTTTTTGCAGCCCAACAAGATGTGAGAGTGCAATCTCAATATGATATTGCATATCTTGGTACTAAGGTTACTGCAGATATAATCTATGGAATGAAGCTGATTGATGAATCAGGTGATTTAAAAGGATTAAATCTGGTTAATGTTTAATCTTAGTGATTGATTAGTTATAAGGGGGTGGGCAACTGCCCCCTTATTTAAAGGGAGTATTTATATAATGCAAAATATTAATACTGTAACAGGGCAAAATAGAGTAATTCGCAAAAAGAGTGACCTTTTGGGAGCAGGGAAAGGCGATTGGATGCGAATATCTAATTTTGATGAAGAGTATAAAAAGAATTATAACAAGATAGATTGGTCTAAATGAAAGACTTATTAGAAAGTATTAAGCACCATGAAGGATTCGTTGAACACGTTTATGACGATTCTCTTGGGATACCTACTATTGGGTATGGCTTTGCTATAAAAGATTTAGTATTAGATGAAGACTTATGCGATGAAATCCTCCTCAGAAAACTTCGCATATTAGGTAGAAGTGTCATGGGTAAATTCCCATTCTTTGATAGCCTTCCATCAGATTGTAAAGATGTTCTGATGGAAATGTGCTATCAATTAGGAGTCACAGGAGTATCAAAATTTAAGAAAGCCTTGAAAGCTATGGATGATGGCGATTGGGAGAAGGCTGCAGATGAAATGCTTGATAGCAAGTGGGCAAAGCAAACGCCTGGTCGTGCTAAAGAGATGAGTGACATCATAAGGAGTCTACATGAAGAAAAGTCCAGTACGAAGGGCGATAGTAACACCTGATAAGCATTTTCCCTTGGCTGATATGCCAAGCATTAAAGTTTTATGTAAGACAATAGAAATAGTTAAGCCTGACATCTATATTGACCTTGGAGATGTTGGTGAGTGGTCTGGATGCTCCCATTGGCAATGGAGTAAGAAGAAAAGACCTCCTCTTGAATACCAACTGCCATTTATAGACCAAGATGTAGTAGATGTGAATGCAGGCATGGACATCATTGATGAATCCCTGGATAAAGTCAAATGCAAAGAGAAGCATATGATTGTAGGGAATCATGATGATTGGATGAATAAGTTTGTCTGTGAGAATCCATACTTGAAAGAGTATAAATTCGATGCAGCTGTTGATTTAAAGGGTAGGGGTTATAAACATCATCCATGTGGAAAATTTTTAAAGATAGGAAAGCTCAACTTTTATCATGGGCATCATTTCGGCACAATGAATCATACAAGAAACCACCTGGCAAGATTGGGTGCGAATGTAATGTATGGTCATCATCACGATCTTCAGCAAACGAGTGTGACTCATATGGATGGGGTCAAGAGTGCCTGGAGCATTGGTTGCTTGAAAGATATGACAGATGACAAGAATGCTTGGCTTGGTGGTAGGAAAATTAATTGGAGTCATGCATTTGCTATTGTTGATTTTTTCCAATCAGGTTTATTTACAGTACACATTATTCAAATTATTAATGGCAAGACATCTCTTTGGGGTGAAGTGATAGATGGGAATAAGTAGTGGATCTAACAATTATAGACCAGTATGGGTTGCCCATCGCAATCACAATAGCTTTCGGTTACTTTATTTGGAAGCAGCAAACCTGGATTCAAAAAGAGTTAGTTGATGATTTAGAAAATCAGTTTCGTAGGCTTGAAGGGATTATTGTAAAATTGATTGACCAACAAAAGATTACGCAGATGGATTTAAAGCAAGTAAAGGGCTATATTGAAGGTATTGAAGATATACTTTCAAGGCTTATAACTGGAGAACCAAAGAAGTGACGAAGAATAGCGTAGATAATGTGCGTACTGATATGCACGACAAAATTAAAGTAATACATAACAGAGTAGATGAGATTTTAGGGCAAGTAAAACTAACGAATGGCAGAGTTTCTCGCTTAGAGGCTTGGAAGTCACAATTCGTTGGAGGAACAAAAGTAGCAGGAACAGTAGCTGCTTTCTTTGCCTTTTCACTTAAAATGGGTTGGATAACCATAACTTAGGAGTATATATGTTAGC
>VTLG01015948.1_pt1 | contig 13777 bp, 32 predicted proteins | sample 4694571 | NCBI WGS metagenome assembly VTLG01 (sample SAMN12604809, study PRJNA352737) | marine metagenome | biome: ENVO:00000447; feature: ENVO:00000209|ENVO:00000569|ENVO:01000036; material: ENVO:00002151; isolation source: viral sequences binned using virsorter ...
GAGCATGTACGTGTGAAAACTGTAAATGTCGTGAAGTAAAAGATGAGCCAGAAGGTCTTGTTATTGATGAGACTGGAGAATGCGAATCGTGTCAATAGGAGGTAAAGTGAATTATTATTTTACAGGAGTACTAATTATATTATTAGTTCTATTTGCTTTATTGGTACCAGCATATCCAGACACTACACAAACTAACGTCTCTGGATCTAACACTGCAATTGAAGGAGGATATGAATCAACTACAGAAACTACATATCAATCTGGATCTGAATCCACAACTACAACTAATAATACTACAAACTCAGATATAAGATCATCACCACCATCAGCAGGAGCTCCAGCATACAATAGTATGACACAAGACGTGTGTGCCGTTGGAATATCAGCAGGAATACAGACTTTTGGCATCGGCGTCAGCGGTGGCAAGCATATGATTGACAAAAATTGTGAACGATTAAAACTAGCAAGAATTCTAAATGACTTTGGTATGAAAGTTGCAGCAGTTGCAATTCTCTGCCAGGACGAGCGTGTGTTTGAATCAATGATACAGGCCGGCACTCCATGTCCAATTGATGGCAAAATTGGTAAAGAAGCAAAAGTATTATGGTCTAAATATGATCATGAAAGACCTGACTACGACATATATGTAAAACGTATGAAGGAGCGAGAGATAAAAGAAGAAGAAATAGCTAAAAAAGCAGCTTTAGCTGAAAAGCAAAGAATTGAAAAAGAAATTAAAATGACTGAAGAATTAGAAAAAATAGATAAAGAACAAGATATGGAAGATCTTAAAAATTTAAAAAACGTTAGATAATGCCTAGACCTGTACGAAAGTGGATAGTGAAATTAAGAATGTGGTATGCAGATCTAAGAGGCCATCACGGTAAAAGATGGAACTACGAACCTTCTGAAAATTATATGAGGAAGAGAAATAAATGGACAGATCCAAAATAAAGGCATTAGCAATACTCTTTTTTTCTGGGTATTTATTAGCTAGTTGCATTTTTAATAAAGCAAATTCTGAAGAAACAACAACAAGTAATCTACTTAGTCAAGACTTCTCTACGGGCTGGTCTGGCACTGCTACTCAAAGGCATGGCAACAGTACTGTTGCTGCCGTTAATAACACATATATTAAGTCTGACGATGTAAGTTTAAAAGACGATGCGAATTTAACAGAAGCTCAATTACAAGATGGCTTTACCACTAATCATTCATTTAAATATTGGCATTGGAATAATTATAATTCTACAGTTACATCAACAGTAACAGTAACTGGAGCAGATGGTGAAGCAACAACACAAATTAGAACATATAATTCTACTGGTTGTGGTTATATTAACTGTGGTAGCTATCAATCTGGGTCTGATAATTTGTCTATATCTAGAAGTACTCAAACAGACTTCGACATTGATGTAAGATATGATTTTACAGACACTTCCAATAGCACAAGTCACTATTCAGTAGACTTAAAACAACCGTCTCTTACAGTTACCTATCAATCAGAACCTATTGATCAATCTGTTCAAGATGAAATAAATGAGATCTTTGAAGATTTACAAGAAGAAGTCTTTGAAGATATAGAGGAATTTATCTTTGAGGAAGAAACCTTTACTTTTAATGAAGAACCCCAGTTTGAGATGGAAGTGGAAATGGAAACATTTACATTTACAGAAGAATTCGTAGAGGAATTCTTCATGGAAATGGATGAAGAATTCTTTATGGAAGATGGAGGCATGGAACTTGAAGATGGCCCAATGTTTGAATTTACAGACACAGAAATGGAGGAGATTTATGAAGAAACAAACGAAATCGTTGCAACATTCTTACCGATGGTTTCTGAAGAAGAGGAATTTTCACCTACGGAAACGTTTACGACGGAGACATTTGAAGAAGAAGTAATAGAAGAAGAGCCTATGATGACTGAAACTTTTCAAGAGGAAGAAATGGTGGAAGAAGAGCCTATGATGACTGAGACATTTGAAGAAGAAGAAATGACTGAAGAACCTACAGAAATGGCCGAAGAAGAGATGATAGAAGAAGAATCTACTGAAATGGCTGAAGAAGAAGCTGTTGAAGAAGAGTCTACAGAAATGGTAGAAGCAGAAAATGAAGAAACGTTCGAAGAAGAAGCACAAGAAGAGGAATCTACTAGCGAGACTACTACAGCATCCGCTGTTCAGAGCAAGAAGCTTGCCAAACAAAAAAAGATACAACAGAAAAAAGCTATTGTTAAAAATCTCGCTAGAATAATGGATAAAGTTGACAAGGATATTAAAGATGTTGCTAAAAATTTAGCCATCAAAAATATTATAAAAATGGAAGCTATGACAAGTGAGCAAGCATCTTTGGATATGTATCAAAATGCAGTGTTTTATAAGCCAAAAGACATATATTTGGATCAATTAAATATCTTTGATCCTAGGCAATTATACCCAAATACTAGTCTTGCAAGTTATATACAAAATGATAAGATCGAAATTAAAGCTAGAAAACTTAATGAAATAAAAATTAAGAAGCAAAGGCTTTTAATGGAATTGGAGATGTTGAAAAATGGGTGATAAATCAATAAAAGGTAGAGGTCTGCTTGGGAGAATGGGAATGGGACGATCTGCTCCCAAAGAAGAAATGACCGGTAATGAAGCTTTAGGACTTATGGCTACTGGAGGATGGAAAGGAAAACCTCATTCAACCAAAGAAGGAAGAATAGCTTCAGGTAAACGCAAAATAACTAGATTTTTTCATGGAAGAAAAAAGAAAGGTGTAGAGGTATAGAAAATGGCTGAAAAAAAATTTAATCTAAAAGATCAATTAGCAGGAATAGCTGCATTAATCGCAGCAATTGTTGCAATCGGTGGTGGTTTCGTTAAGTACGGAGAAATTACAACTAAACTCGATGCAATAGAAGCTAGAGAACAAGTTGTAGTTGACACTTCAGCAATTGAAAGTAGCATTGCAGTTCTTCAAGAAAAAGTATCAGCTTTAGAAAGCGTAGATACTTCACACGAACATCCAGTTAATCATGACCACACGAAATCTTTAGTTAATGCTAAAGAAATAGAATTATTAAAAGTTCAAATAGAAGAGATTAAAGTATCTACATCCAATCCTCTAACAAACTAATATGAAAAATTTTTATTTAGTACTAGCATTATTATTCGCATTAAGCGCTTGTTCAATCGGGCAAAAATGCACATATACTCAAGAAGGAACTAAAATTTCATCTTGGATATGGATCTATGGTGATAAACCAGTAGACCTGGATAAAATGAATTGTAACTAATGTTTGGAAATATCAATTTAAAAACTGAAATAGTGAATGGAACATGTCCTACTTGCACTTGTGACACTCTTCTAGTATCGGTTGCACAAGATCGTTTCAGATGTATTACTTGTGGCACAGATTTAAAACAGCATATCAACGGTAAAATTTCATACATTCCACACGTGAATAATCCTAAAGAAATAAGATTCGAAGTGCCTAAGAATGGCTAAGAAAAAGCCATTATATGGAGTCAGTAATTATAAGAAAGACCAGCCACGAAAACGGCCTGGAAGGCATAAAAAACGCTTGAATAAGCACGAAAAGAGAATGAAAAAAAAGAATTGACAAATATCCTCTGATATCCTATATATACAGTAAGAAAGATGAATATATTTTTTTTAGATAAAGATCCTAAAATTGCTGCACAGTTGCAGTGTGATAAGCATGTTGTTAAAATGATATTAGAAACAGCGCAGATGCTGTCTACCGCAGCGCGTGCTCAGGGTCATGATATAGGCTATAAATCAGCTTATCCTAATCATCCTATGACATTATGGGTAAATAAATCACCACATAACTATGCATGGGCTATCATTCATGCGTTTGAATTGTGTAATGAGTACACTAAACGATATAATAAAGTTCATAAAACACAATCAGTAATTTATGATTTATATAATGTTTGTAATGGTGATTATACTCAAATGACCGAGCCACCAACGTGTATGCCAGATGAATACAAAACCGATGACTACGTACAGTCTTATCGTAACTATTATGTAGGCGACAAGAAGCGTTTTGCACGGTACACGAACCGCGGAACACCGGAGTTTATGCAATGAAAAAAGCAACTATAACAGCTAAAGGTGCATCTGTTAAACAGTGGTCCGATTTAATGTTAGAATTAAATTTAATGAAAAAATCATGGCATCGTTATGGTGTTACAATAGAAGTAAAAACTCCAGGAATTAAAAAAATATTATCATGGGGTACGAGAAAATATGATCAAAAAGAATAATGACCAAAGAGATAGTATTAATACTTCTCCTTATAAATGGAGAACTAAGTCTACCATCATTTCCCTTCCAAGGCACAATAATGGAGTGTCTTGATTACGGAGATAAAATGAGAGTCGAACTTGCAACATACAACCAAGAACGTAATGCATGGTTTTTGAATGACGGATCAGGGACCTGGCAAGGTTTTATTTGTGAATAGACCTATCCTAAAGGGAGAACAATAGAATAGGTATTAAAGGTAAGAAATTTCGCTTAACACATTTCTGCCACAAAGTCAAATGCTAGTTTCAGGTACCTCTCTACATGCAAATCTTGTAAAAAGCCCTTTTTCATTAATCTCTTCTTTACCCACTTTCATAGTCATATTAATAGATTCTTCATACCCTCTCATAAGACAAGTATACATATCCTCAAATTTTTCATTAATCACAACTGGGGGTGAACAGGTGCCTGATGTAAAAGAGCACACCAACATTATTAATATTATTTTCATTGACTTTAAAAATTAATCTCCTATATTATCATCATTAATAAATGAAAGGAACTATGACTGATATAACAAAATACCGAAATGTTTCTCTAACTCACGATACATACAAGACATTAATTGCTTTGTCGAAGGTTTTATTGCCAGAGGCAAAATTATCTATAAGCAAAACAATTGAAGCGTTAACAAATGAGAAGGCGAAAAAGTTAAATGGTAAAATTAAAAAAATATAGAGTACACAAAGCCATCTGTGATATATGTAATGGCAATGGATTTGTAAGAATAACAGATAACGAAGATCCAAAAGAAGTTAACGTTCACCAATGTTGGGAATGTGACTCGGAAGGAGAATTTTATGTATATGAACCCAAAATGGTTGAGCACGATGATGCTGGTGACAGTGATCGTGATACTGACAAGTTCTTGCACTAGCAATCGATCAGATTATAATCCAATGACAAGTATCGTTAGATTAATGTTTACTTATGGAAATTAATGATGCAGCATATCTAGCAGGGTTATTTGATGGCGAGGGCTCTGTTTATTTTAAAAAAACTAGACAGAAGAAACATCAAAGACCTGGCAAACCTATTCACAATGTAATGGTTATTAGAATGGAAATATCCATGACTGATAGACATGTATTAGAATGGGTATGGGAAACAACAGGTGTTGGTGCTTTTGGACCTAAAAAAGTTCAAGAAGGATACAAACCACAATGGCGTTGGCGCGCTGCGCACAGAGATGCGTTAAAAGTCTGTAAGTGGTTGTGGCCCTTTGCTCAAACAAAATTGCATAAGATAGAACAGATTATAGACTACTACGAACCAGAAGATTATTTAATGAATGGTAAAGTAGTGAGTCTAGAGGAGTATAGAAGAAAGATGAATTTAGAATGAAAAAAGGTAGAAGGTATATTGAACCTATGACAGGTCGTGGTGATAAAGATGTTAAGAAAAGAGATATAAAAAAAATTAGAAAAGAAGCGGGTAAAACTTTTGATGGCGTATCAAGACCATCGAATGATATGTATCGAGAACAATTTAATAGAATATTTGGAGTTAAAGATGATGAGTGATAAAGATATAAAAGAATTTCATGATTTAGATAAACTCAAAGGCATGAAAAAATCTAATAAATACAGTTATATATCAGGAAAACAAATTACAGATGTCGATACCGGAACAAGGTTTTACGACTTTCAGGGTGTACGACTTCCGAGTGTTACAACAGTTCTTGCAAAGACAAAGAATCAAGAGTATTTAACGGCCTGGAAAAATAAAGTCGGACATGAAAAAGCAGAATCAATTAAGAATCTATCTTCAAAGCGAGGGACTAGCATGCACAAATTCTTGGAGTCTCATATTCAAGGAATTGGCTACGATGATCTTACGCCAATCGGATGCGAGGCGAAGCCCATGGCCGAAAAAATTATTGAGATCGGTCTTACGCCTATTTCGGAATACTATGGTTCAGAAGTTATGCTACACTATCCTGGGCTGTACGCTGGGAGTACTGATCTCGTATGTCTACACAATGGTTTGGAAACTATTGTAGATTTTAAACAAGCAAATCGCCCAAAGAAAGAAGAGTGGATAGAAGATTATTACATACAAATTGCAGCATACGCCATGGCTCACGATGCATATTATGGCTCTACTATTAGACAAGGAGTCATAATGGTCTGTACTCCTGACCTATATTACCAAGAGTTCAAGGTTTCCGGGGCTGAATTAAGATCGTGGAAGCATAAGTTTTTAAAACGATTGGACCATTATCATGAATTAATTTTTGATGAAAAAGAAAGAGCTAAGGTAGATTCTAATAAACTGTTGGAGGAATTTGAAGCAGATGGCAAAACCTAAAGTCTACGTAGCGACACCGTGTTATGATATGATGAGAGTGGAGACGTGTGTCTCATTGATTGATACATTTAGTACGTTAGGTAAACATGGCGTCGAGTGTAAGTTCAAATCGGTTAAAACATCTCTTGTAACACATGGACGAAATCTATTAACTGCAGGCTTTCTAAACTCAGGTTTCGAGTACATGCTCTTTGTCGATGCGGACGTAGAGTTTAAACCGGAAGCGATCATGAGAATGTTGGTACCGAAGAAAGATATAATCTGTACACCATATAGAGTTAAGAATGAACCAGAGATAAAGGAGTTTGCGGTAAAGTTTAAAGATAAGAATAATATAAAGATATTACCTTGGGACATTGTAGAGATAGAGGAAGGACCTGCTGGATGTATGTTAATACATCGAAGAGTGTTTGAAGGATTGATGAAGAAGAGACCTGATTTGAAGATACGATTTAATGAAGCCACACGTAAGAAGATGAACGAAGAAATTGGTGCTGATAACGATGCCATTGATAAGTACATGTATAATTTCTGGGATACGACGTTCAACCTAAGCACTGGCGAGTGGAAAGGGGAAGACTTATCTTTCTGTGAACTGGCCACTGATGAAGGATTTAAAATATACGCGAACCTCGACTCGGAGACCACGCACCACGGATCATGGGGCTGGAAGGGTCGATTTGGTGATTATCTGGTTAAAGTGGATGAAAAAAGTGTTATTGATATAAATGAAGATAAAGTATAAAAGCTGGGGCGGTGTACGCGAAGAGTCGAAAGTAATCAAATATTTTGCTGATAAATGGTGCAGGGACAACGGCTATCCCATTAAAAACAGGAAATGGGTGAATAAAAAAGGCACAAATCTGACCAAAATGTGTCTAAAAAAAGGCAAGTGACAGATTCTGTATATGTATGGTAAAAAAAATAAAAAATAAAAAAAAAACTACTCTAAAAAAAGTGTCTTTTTGTACATTTGGCTTAGAAGTGTTGGTATATATGACTAATGTGTGCCATTTGGTGCAAATAAAAAGTGTCATGTGACAGAAAATAATGTCACATTACAGAATATTACAGATTGCCCGCGCGCGAGGCGAATCATTTTACTATAAAAACTGATTTTTTTACCATACATATACAAAAATGATATGGGACATAATAATTAACATGATGACAGAGGAGGAGTTTTGGGATAAGTTCAACAAGAAGCACAACTCGAAATATTACTATGCCACGAAAAACAAAACGAAGACTAAGCTTAAACCAAAACGTCAAAGACGTTATCCCTTATTCAAAGGTCAGAGTTGAATGGATAGATATTTTAAGTGACAGTGGTTGGGCTGATGAAAAAAGTTTTAACAAAATGAAACTAGCTTATCCTGTTAATGAAGGTTGGTTATATAACAAAGATAGATATGCGATTAAGTTATTTGCTTCTTACGATCGGGACGAGGACGGGTCTTTGACTTTTGGGGACCGGACGATGATTCCTGTTGCTTGTGTGAAGAAGATGACGAAACTTCCGTAACTTCATCTGGTAATGCCTCAACTTGTTTCGCGTTCAGAATTGGTGCGTAATCATCTAATATTTTTTTCATTTTTAATTCTAGTTCTTCCTCTGATAGGTCTTCTAGTTTCCCTGTTTTTATTATCTTTCTGTCTATATATAATCCTGCAGCCATGCCACGATTCTTTTCTGCGTTGGTCGCAGCGGAAAACGCCCCCTTCTTAAGAGCAGCTTCTCTAATTTGGCCTAGTTCAGCTACATGCTTATCGTATGTAACTTCGTGTTTCTTAATTTTTTCTTCTCTTAGTGCTCCAATGTATTGTACCACTAGTGGTGATAGTCTGGGGTTTGTTAATTCTGATGCTTCAATACGTGCTCTTTTTTCACTATAACCAGCAGCTATTGCTGCGTCTGTTCCTGTAGCCCTACCTTCATTAAATACTAGATATTCGGCAAATCTCTTTTGCATTTCTGTTAATCTTTTTGGAAGCCCCATATTGACAATTTAAGGTAACATTGCTATATTGTCAATATGAAAGATGATCTAGAGGATAGTAAAGATATAGCAGAACAAGCTACTTATGAAGATGAATCAGCTAAAGCTAGACGGACTGTCACCATACCTCTTAGAGAGTATGATGAAATAAAACGTGACGAGCATTTTATTAAAAGTCAAACTCTAATTGACATCATAGATAATATTGAAAGATTGGTTAGAGCATTAAGAAAACATATAATAAGGAAATGACCGGAGGAGTTTGTATTATGGCATCGATGAGAGAGGATAGAGGAGAGTTAGATTTAACTTTGCAAGTTGAAAAACTGAAAAAGAGAGTTGAAGAAGCTGAAGGAGAACTTACTATCATTAAAGGTATAGGAATGAATTCACCAGAAATGAAAGAAAAAGATAGACTTATACAAGAATTGCGTATGCGTATTAGAGATATGTTATTAATAAGTGAACAGCACAGAAGTATATTGGGTGCTGAAATAACTGATAGAAAAAGATTGGAACAAGAAGTTAAAGACTTGAAAGTGCAGATGTCAGAATATTTAAGTGTACGAGTGGACAGTACTCGTAAGTCAGGAGCATAATGTTAGTTAAAGATTTGCAACAGTTTTTGGGAACGTTTACAGACAAACTTAAAGGCAATGCAATTAGTCATGCTAGAATATATGTTGAGAAGGATGGTTTTCTTGAAGACATTATTAGAATGGAAGTACAGGAGCACACCATAATTGGTCAGCCTGGTTTGAGATTAGTTTTAAAAACTCAGAAGGAAAAGAAAATACACATGGACGATAAATTAATTAAACCGTATTAGAGAGGAGTAAAATGGAAATAACAAATGAACAAAGAAAACAATTATTAGCGTATTTATCTACAAAACCGTATAATGAAGTGTTCACTTTGGTTGCTATGTTGGTGTCTTTAAAGCCAAAATCCAATGGCAAACAGAAAGACAATGTTACCTCTAAAAATTAGTGGGTCCCGAGGTTAAATTATACAAAAAACTTAAAGCATTTACACCACAAATTATCTGGAATAGGATTGAAAACCTTAGCATTTCTGGCATGCCTGATCTATTGGGCTACAATACTTCTGGCACATTTTTTACAGTTGAACTGAAGGTAACAAAAAGTAATAAAATTAGATTTTCACCACACCAAATTGCATGGCATGTGCAACATCCTAACAATAGTTTTATCTTAGCCGAGGCCCTTGGTCCAAGAGCCGTGAATCGTTTTCAAATGTTCCGTGGATCACGAATCAGAGAGCTTGACGCTTGCGGCTTGAAGCTTGAAGCTTCCTGCTTGGGGCTTGAGGCTTGTCGCTTGGAGCTCGAATCGCTTGGTGCTTGACGCTTGGAGCTTGAAGCTTGTAGCTTACGCATCTCCGCGTAGTACTTTGGATGGCGGAAAATATGAGTCATGTTTAATATATTCTTTTATTAATTTTTTATGCTTGGCGCTTCCGTACTTGCGCAGCGGTAGGGCTCTAATTTTTTTTAAAATTTCTTTTTGTTTAGTGTTTGCCATATGATACATTTTTAATTGATTTTGTCCAGCAGGCTCTACACGTACGACACTTGCCGCCCTGAGATGGAGCCGGACAGCTGGCGCTCTTCGTTACGACTGATGAAGTGTGACTCCAAGCGCTGGGAGGTGGTCCGTCAATTTTAGATCCAGACAACCTTATTATAAGATTGTCTGGAACTTCTTCAGGAGATGGAAGGTAAGATCGTTCTTGAGTTGGCAGCCAGTGCTTCGTGTTTGGTGTTTGTCTACATACTTCTAAAATTTTGTTCATGTGCTCGACTGATTGAACATCGCCGGCGTCATGCCATCGAAACCATTTTTGTCTTTTAATTTGTGATACCATAGCCGTGACCCACGAGTCATGAACCAGACTATCCAGTCTGTAGTACTGTGCTTTTTTAATTGCTGGATATCTTATATAATTGCCCTTCAGTGCATAGCATCCGAAGCACGGCGTGCCTTTAACCTTTCGGAGCTTGGCGCCAGTCTGGCAGGCCCACGCTGGCAGGCTGTAAGATAGGCCCGGCATTTTAGATGTTCGAGTCATTGAGCCGGTAATTTTTTGTGCTTCTTTTACTTTCATACTTTCTAATTTCATATTAATTCATGATTGTGTCTTTTTCGTGGCGCTTGAAGCTTGGAGCTTGGAGCTTGGTGCTTGAGACTTCTAAAGAACTTCTCACAGCTGGCAAGATAAGCCGGCGGAAGCGTTGAATGCTCCCGCAGGAAATAGTGTGTTAAGTCGTTGTGTTTAATGTTTCTTTTTCTCATACTTTTTCATATCTTGTTTTACTAACTTCAAGATCTCTTCCAGCGCATCCGCTATTCTTTTTAATTGTGTTGTATCCATATTTTTTCCTTTCTTGGTCAGGCTGGCAACCCGATATTTAACGTGGTATCGCCACACATGCTCACCAGCTTTGGTCTGACCAATAACATCCTATACTATCCTTCGATCATTGTCAAGCTTGAAGCTTGAAGCTTGTGGCTGTTATGCTGTCGCAACATTTAAGAGGCTGCCGAAATCCTCCACCACTGATCCCAGATCCTATATGCATTTTACTTTATCGATCGACACATAGGATCAGGGATCAGGCCCAACTAGCTTCAAGAAGCTGCTGGCCAACTGTCTACGGTGACCGTAGAAGCAGCACCTGATCCCAGATCCATCAGGACGCCGGCACGCATTATCGGTAATAACCTAATGGATCAGGGATCAGTCCCAACCACTACAGGCAATACATAAATGTTTGCTAATCATGGCGGGGATATGTCCCAACTCTTCCCACTTCAATTCTATAGATTAAAGCAGTAATAGTTAATCCTATTTAATGCTTGACAAAGGATTTGTCAAGGTATAAAAATTTATTTATGAAAGGAATAAATATATGCCAAAAATGACAAAATACCAATTAGAGCATTTTAGAGACAAAGTTAAAAGAAATCTAAATCCTCTAATTGAAGAGCAAGAATTGCTAGTCAAGCAATTCACAACTGAAGCAACCGACAAAGCAAGTAAGAAACTTGCAGTTAAAATAGGAGCACAAAGGATCATTGACGCTTTGCAAGACGCTGAAGAAACCTTGAATAAGGCGCAGACTTTAGCACAAAGTTTCTTTGAAAAGAAAGCGACCACAAAGGACATGAAAGAAAACTTAAACTCTAGTTTTAAGAAGGACGGCTATCGTGATGATGATAAAATCACAGTATCAGATTGCCAAGATCAATTAAGAACTTGGGCTAAAACACTTGCTGAAAGAGAAATAGAAAAAAGACCTGAAGGCAAGCAACTTGCTAAATTGAAAGAGATCAAAAGATCAGCACTTGATACTATCATGGAAAGTGAAGCGCCAGCGTCTTTGATTGAAACTTTAAATCAGCACATGACTAAATATTTAGGGGTTTCATGGCACGAACAACCAAAAGCAATAGAGCATAATTAACTATTGACAGGGCTATCCTATTTATGGTAGGATAGCCCTTAACTTATACAGGAGAAATAAATGTCTATAAAATACTTTACATGGTTTATGAAATCACGGAACAAAATTGATACTGTTAAAGGTGTTGATGAACATGGAGATTTTAAATCAAAACAATGGGAAGATAAAAATGGAAACCCTTGTTATAACTTTTGGGATATTGACGCTGAACACCCAAGAACAGCTGTGAACTATACTGTGAGGAAAGCATGATTTATAATTTACTATTGTACTTTGGAATATTCTTTATAGTTGGTGGATTTAGTTTGTGGCTATATTCAGAACACAAACTACGAGAAATTGATATTCAATTATTTAAACTTGAACAAAGAATAGAGGAGTTAAAAAATGAGTGATGAAGAAATCAAAACACTTTTTAATGTGGTTGACAAGTTAGAAAAAAGAATTTTCTTACTTGAAAAAGTTTTAGATAGTCATGCTAAATGCATTGGACAATTACAAGAGGAAAAATTTATTCCTATTAGAAAAGACCAAATAGATGATATTGAAAAGGAGTTGGAAAAAAGATGAGTAAAACTAAAAAACAAAAACCAATAACACATGATTTGTTTGGAATAGATGAATGTGTGGTATGTGATGGCGAAGGCAAAAAAACTTACGATGTATATAATTTAAACGACTGGAGTAAAGTTGCATATACTAAAACAGAAGATTGTGACAACTGTAATGGAACAGGAATAGAGGGTTGACATTGACAATGGATAATGTAGGATAACTATTATGGAAACAAATACAATTAAATGGAATGGCAAAGAATATAAAATGCCCTTTGATGCAGATTATAGCAGACAGAAAGCAGATAGCTTTAAAGAAGAAGTAATTGTTACTAATAGATTTAGTAATGAGCCAGCTATGTTGCCTTGGTTTGCTGTCGCTGTGTATGATGTAATCATGGGTAGTGAACAAGCTGAAGACTATGAAACAATGCGTAAAGGTATTACATGGTTTCAGAAATACTTTACTGAACAATACTACACATTACTAGATTAACGAACCATCAACCACGTGCAACGCGCTAACGCGCGTTGCAATAGAGGTACCAAACCCAATCCCAAACTAGAATAGATTAAGACCCCCCTTACACCCTTTTATAAAAAGGGGTCCCACTACTTCAGGTTGTATTGCTTGATTTAGAGAGTTAATGCTGTTAAAAACGTTTTGAACATCTATAGTGATGCAAAAAAAATTTTAAAAAAATGAATTTAAACCAAGTAGACGTTAGTAAGCTGCCTGCAGACGTTAGAAAACAATACAAACAACTTCAGGTCATGCATGCAGAAAGAAAGATACAAAATAAAGCGAAAAATGATTTTTTAAGCTTTGTTAAGTGCGTTTGGCCCGAATTTATTGAAGGCGCGCACCATAGACACATTGCAAAAAAATTTAATGAGCTGGCGACAGGAAAAATTAATAGATTAATCGTGAACATGCCACCCAGGCATACTAAATCAGAATTTGCGTCCTATCTTTTGCCATCGTGGATGGTGGGCCGTAATCCAAAATTAAAAATCATTCAAGCAACGCACACTGGTGAATTAGCCATTCGTTTTGGTCGTAAGGCCAAGCACTTAATTGATAGTGAAGACTATGCAAA
>VTLG01006503.1_pt1 | contig 13776 bp, 21 predicted proteins | sample 4694571 | NCBI WGS metagenome assembly VTLG01 (sample SAMN12604809, study PRJNA352737) | marine metagenome | biome: ENVO:00000447; feature: ENVO:00000209|ENVO:00000569|ENVO:01000036; material: ENVO:00002151; isolation source: viral sequences binned using virsorter ...
CAACAGCATTCGTGTCGCCTACTTCCATGGCCTTAGCCATTTCCTGTTCAGCTGCTGTCATCTGAGATTCTACTCGTGTGCTGTACTCTGTAACATAGTTTGTGTCCAAAGTATTCATACGATCTCTCAACTGATTAGACTCAGCTTGAACTTTTTGCGCATAATTAATTGCTTCTTCGCGTTGCCTCTCAGCTTCACGCATCTTTTTAGTCAATCGATCAATACGTTTTTGAGTAGCAGACTCAGCTTTTTCAAAGTTGTCCGGTTTTTCTGCCTCTACGGCTTCAACCTTCTCTTCTTCTTTTTCTTCTTGCTTTACTTCTACTTCAGTGTCTTGCTCTTCTTCAAGCTCTAGTTCTATTTGTTGCTCTGCCATTATTTACTCCTAGAAATGCAAAATGTCTTCGGGTTCAAGTATCTTTGCTAGAATCTCATCGTCATTAAGTATTCTAACCTCGCCCCCATCTATTTTAAAGCGCGATCCAGCGTATCGGGCAAACATAACCCAATTACCAGCCTCACACCATGCCCCTGTAGGAAACTTGTCTTTATCCTTAAAAGCTAAGTCTCCAACCTTTAATACATACCCTACTTGTGTAGATACAGTATTTTCTTCGACAACCTGATCAGGCAAGTATATACCGCCCTCCGTTTTGCCTTTTCCTTTGTAGGGTAGAATTAAAAGTCGCCACCCTGTTGGGGTGGGCATTCTTTCTAAGAGTGTTGCGCTTAACGCTTCTGGATTTAAAACTTTATCTTTTGCATCCACATACGCTTCCGCTACGGTTTCTTTATTCATTTAAACGCTCCTGTTTATCTAGCAGGCTCTTGAGTTCCTGTTCCACATGATTTAGGGCGGATAGATTACCCATCATCTCACGATATTGATCCATATTTTTTATCTGGTCAAAAAATAATTGTTCCTGCACAAATGATTTACGCTCATCAATAATTCTATAAATGGCCTGTGCCAGTTGTACTCCGTCCAAAAACTTAACTCCAGATAAGACTTAATTTAGTATTATGCGAAAATATAAGGCTTGTCTAGTTCTTTTCAAAATGGGGACCGTCTATGAACGGGCGACGGCCTTGAGAGCGACGTAAATCAATATACGCGTTCATAGCTTCTTCTGCCGTGCCTTCCCAGTCCCGGAGGTCATCTATTTGCCATGCGGCGCCCCACCTAATTTTAGTGCCTGTACGCACTGCCGCTTCTTTCATAGCATCGGCTATCTCATCATAAACCTGAATTTCCCAACACGGCGCTCCGTCTTGGTACGCCATTAAATCGACGGCGTGTGCCGTGCCATCGTCTTGTAAAAGGTGTTTACTACGCATCGTTTGGGATCGGCCCGTGGCTACAAGTTTCTCTTGTTCTGTAATAGTACGGGGTCCATAAATCACGCCAAAATCGACGGATGTCAGCTCAATCGCTTTTTTTACTGTCTCGACCAGATCGTTGCTTACGCCCTCTAGTTTCGACAGACTCCTGTTTGATAGTTTGAATGCCATCTTGTTTCTCCTGCTTTTTGTAGACAAAATCAATCCACTCTTTGTTCATATCATAAAAGTATTGACAATATTTACAACGTAAACTTCCGTCTACGTATTCCATATCGTGGCCACAGACATCACACGTGGCGGTGTTTATTTCTTTTTCCTCATATTAAAAAGCTTAGAAGCAGACCGTGTGGCAAAGCTCGCGCTCACTATAGCTCCTAACGCAATCTGGTACCACTGAGGCATACCCGCAAGGGCTTCAAATCCATCAGATACTATACCTCTGCCCCACTCCCCACAAAAACTAAGCACAAGAGGAATACTGAAGAGCAGAGTCAACCATTCATCCTTCCACGAAGACTGTGAAGCACGCATTGCTGCAAGATCCCAATCAATCTCACCTGTTGCTTCTTTCATACGTATAGTGGCTTCAGCCTTTTGTATAGCCGTTTTGCCCTCTAGGTAGGACGACGCGAGACTACCTATCGAACCTATTAATGCTTGTATCATAATTAATCCTTTGGTGGTATTGGCCTGCCGGGTGTGACTGTCCCGTCAGGATGATATATTGGTTTAGTATAGCGTATGCTACCTTTGCTTTTTTCGCGTTTAAGACGCTTTGCATCCTCTGCAATAATACGTGGCACACCGTAAATGTTTCTTTCAAGTGACGCTAATTCTTTGTCGCCACCACTACTTTTCTTTTTCTGTCGGCCCCGGTCAACAAGTGTCGGTACACTACCTCTCGATATGCTCATTTTTATTTTCTCCTCTTTTAGCTAATTGATTAAACCCTATGAAACTCGCCAAAACGCCCATGTTTGATAATACCCAAATCTCAGCGATACCCGAGAGATGTGAAATTCTATCAACAGGGACTAATGGAGTCATCAACACAACTATAAACAATGTTACTGTGATCGCTGAAAACCAAACAAGATGCCGTTGTTGATCCTCTTTCTTATCTCTATTCTCCAAAAGCACCATGCGCTCACGCATAGCCATCTCCTGATCGCTAACTACACCATCGCCGTTTGCGTCAGCCTTTTCCCACACAGAACCTTTTTCTAATTTCTTTTGTGTCATTCTTCTTTTCTTTCTACCACTCTTGGTTTGCAATATGCAGAAAAAGTATTTCGTGTTTGTCGCGCATTATAAAAATTTATTTTCTCCGCATACCAGTTGCATTTATCAATACTACCATATTCTATTGAATCATCATAAATTTCTGTACCCTCAAGAATTACTAACACAAATAATAAAACTTTCATTTTTTAAAACTATCATTCAACGAATCGACAACACTGTCAATGTTTGGTTCTGTACCACCGGGCTCATACTTACACTGAAACTCTACGGGACATTGCCCCTCTACCACAAGCGTATACGTGTCATTAGCACCCTTGTATAAACATACCTGTTGACCATTTTTAGCTGTTCTACGCTTATAACGACGGCAGGTTATATACTTGGGGTCCTCACGAACACCCCGTCTAATCTCTTGTTCCCAAGTCCAATCACTAAATTTTTTTAAAAAACAGCTGAAACACTGAATAATATTTTCAGATTGTGCTAAATATATCACACCTTCATGTGCACAGAGCCATTCAAACGTTTCCTGACCGCCCTGTTTACGTACACACTTAGTTGAACCATCCCCTGTCGAGTCCCATAAGGGAGTAGACGAAGAGGCCAAGAAGACCCAAGCCAACAGCAAGCACAACGGTAAGTGCCACGATGCCAATAACCTTTTCTCTAAATATCTTTTTATCATATATCTCCTGCTGCCTACGCTTCCGTATCTGCCCCTCCATACGTAATAACTCATCCCACGCAGCCGTCCCATGCGTAAACTTAATAAATTGCTGTAATTCGTATCGCTGCTCTTCAAGCTTCTTTTTCGCTGCGAAAGCCTCGATTGCCTCTTGTTCTACCGTTCCCCCACCAAAGACCTTACGAAACATGGTAGGATTCTTTGCCGACTTATGCGCAGCATCTACGTCAGACACAGCACCCATCCATCTTGACAAATCTTGTGTCATAGATTCTAAATCACGCCCTGCCTGAAAAGCGCGCTTAATACCGGAGAACGCCGTGCTTGCGGTAGCTACAGCCGCAGAAATAGTGACTGGATCGAACATAGTTTTTCCCGTAGTTTCATAGGTTACTGACCTTTACTTTTAATAAACTCCCTTTGCATCGCTGCATCTATACGTGCTGCGGTCTGTCGTTCTTGACTTGCCAACCGCTGTTGGAACTGATCGGCGCGTAATCTCTGATTCTGTGCGTCAAGATTTAGTTTCGCCTGATCGTTCTGCGCATCGTTCTGTTCTGCCTGTGCTCTAAGCTGCAACTCCTTCTCTTTGAGCTGCACCAGAGGATCTGGTCCCTGACCCGAGGCCTGTTGTGATAGCTGCCTAAGCTGCTGCATACCTTGCGCTACAAACTTAGCTTTTATACTCTCCATCAACATCTCCTGCTGTTCCGGCGCCATCGGTCCCTGCTTACGCATCTCCATCATCGCCATCTCTTCGGCCTGTATCTGTACGTGTTCAATACAATGCTTTTGTAAAGCAATAGCCATGGCCGGCATATTTCCAATCATAGGCGACGCTCCAAAGATTAAATGCGCCATGATGTGAGACTCATGGTCTTGCCCCTGAAATGCTTTCAACACCACCATATCCATGACATCTATGTTTTCCTGTGCCGGATCTTTTGGGGTAGGCTCCTCATCAGGCACACGTTTCATAATCCTGTCCGTATCCTTAACACCAAGCGCATCATACATATCGCGATACACTTCATACATATTGTGCAGATCAGGCGCTGCTCCTGCCAACTGTAGCTTCGTTTGCGCTAACGCAATCCTTTGTGCCTGTGAAAAAACATTGGGGTCCGACACGGGTATAACATCCACCCTATCGTCAAAGTCTGTTGCCTTGACCGCACTATCCTCACCCTCAACAGAATAAGGATACTCACCGGGTAAACTCTCGCTCATCACCCTCGACAGGATCTTGAACTCAAGTCGCATGGCATAATGCAGGCGCTTATGCACCGCACTCATCACCCGTGAGCCCTGTTCCAATAATGCTATAGTTGTACCTACCGCCGCCTGCTGATTGCCGTCACCGACCTTCATATCCGTAATGGTGGCAAATCTACGTCCTGCATCAACAACAAACCCTAGTAACTGGAATAAGGTTCCGTCAGGACCTTTAAATGGCAGCGGCATTAGGCTGTCACGAATAGCCCCTCCGGGAGCGTCCACATCGCGGAACTCACCGGGCTGAAGCGGATCATCGTCATCCCTGATCCGTAGTCCACGGGCCTTGAAGCCCGCAGGAAGATTAGACAACGTACCAGCGTCGATTAGCTGCCTCAGTGCCGCTGTGGCGGTTCGTGACAACCCGCCAATCGTGTGAATAAGTCCCAACCCATAAAAACCAAAACCGGGTAGAAACTTATAATGCACAAAATACTGTATCTTGCGCTTCATATCATCATCTTCACGATAATTACGGCGTATGGACAATATCTGCCCATTATCCTGACTAATTGTCACCACATAAGGCACTTTTATGCCTGTAGGCTCTCCATCATCATCTTTCTCTTCATAGCCTTCTATATCTAGATCTACATGACATTCCAGCAAAGTGCAGTCATAATCTATCTGATTAGGCGACATACCGTCGATTCTGTTGATTTCATCGGTTACAGAGTCGCCCTCAGCCTGCCCCGGAAGCACCGGAATATCCAAATAAAACCCCGATATTTGCTTCTTTCTGAGCTCATTTAACGATATTCGCAGTGTTTGTGTGATATTTGGGCACGTTTCAAGGTCTGATGTCTCATATGGCACCACTAAATGCTCTGCTGGCACAAATTTTGATACTGCTCGGCCCATATTTTCGTCAAAATACACCTTTTTAAACGTAGAACCGGCCAAGGGCAGGTAAAAAAGCATCTGATCGAGCTCTGGGGTGTATTCTTCCATGACATTTGTGATGTAATAGTTCATAAATTGGCGTACACGCTGCGATTGCTGCTGTTTATCGCGTGTTTCGGCTCCAACTATAGCTGTTCTGACGGGTCCAGACGCCGGAAGTAGCTCATTAAACGCTTGTGCTTGAAATTGTGTGGCTGCTTCGGCCAAAAGAGGGTGTGTAACGCCTGAAGAACCTCTAAACGGCTGTGTTCTTTCTTCATAACTAAAGCCCAAAAGCTCCAAACCATTAGCATAGGCGTCTTCCCACTCCTGACGGCTGGCTTTATTAGCGTCATACTCACTTAAAAGCTCTCCTGCTATGCGTCCCAGCTCTCTATCGGGCATTTCTTCCGCTAAATTTGCATAAAAATCATCGCTTGTGCCTCTCTGATCCATCGGCTCAAAGTCTACAGTCACACCGCCATCGTCTTCCGCCGTGATTTCTATATCCATGTTCTCTGCTTCGACATCCATATCTAGTGCAGCTATGGGCTCCATAGTGCCGGGCATCTCTATTTCAACATCAGCGGCCAACTCTTCTGGCGTGGTGTCTGTCGGTATTCCTTTTTCTATAGCCATGCGTGACTCCTTTTTTCTAACCTACCATAAACGGTTGATAAGCGCCAATACCTTTTGGACCCTTAAACATATCGCGTGCTATGTCCGATAATCCCGCTACACCGCCATCTTTCATAGGTTCAGCCGTGATTTTTGATTTGACAACCTTACTTTTAGGATTAGGACGATCAATCAACATGATATGACTTATTTCTTTTTGCTCTATACCCCCATAACGTCCTCTAACGCCTCCTTCAATATCGTTTTTATACGGAATGTTTGTAAACCCGTCTTTTGCAAGCTTTTTTCTAATTTGTTTCGTAAGTTCCCTTGCGCGTTCTGTTTGCGCCCCAGCCGGATAAGTAAAAGCTCCACCAGAAAGATTATCCTCTACAATATCTTTGAACTTAGGGTCTTTTAAAAATTCTTCATATAAAAAGTTCTCTAACTCAATCTCGCCCCACAAACCATCCTCGGAGTTTGGATTTAAAAAAGGTTTACGCGTATCTATCTTCAAAGGGTACGTTGCTCCGGGAGCTAGTTTTTCGGGATCTTTTCCAACTGTCTCTGGATCTAAATCAGCGTAGCCAAAAAACCTATCTCTGGCCGCGTTTTCCGAGCCAACGTGTAGCCCTAACGTATCTGCATATTTAACAGAATAACCTTTGTTCCGTGCCTGTACCACATCCATATCAAACTTTTTTATATCGTTTGTGTTAAACTTCCCTTGACCGGGAAAAGTGTAATGATATGCCGTTATATCTTTTTCAAAATTTTCTGGCCCTTCAAATTGTTTTTGTAGCGCTATTTCTTTCTCAAATTTTTTTCTTCGTAATCTTTGAACTACAGCCTCTTGCGTTAAACCCGGTGCTTTTTCGCTCACAACTTCATAGTTTATATCTTTTGCTGCTGCATCAATAATACTTCTATAGTTAGGGCCCCCAGTAACAATAACCTTATCATAGTCACCGGACATCGTATCACGTATCTTTTTTAACTCATTAGGATCTTTTAAAAACTTATCGCGTATTTCATCTGTCATAATTTGATCGTAATTCTCAATAGGCGTGTCAGATCGTATAAGTCCGTGTTTCGCGGACAAGATAGCGACATCTACTTTTGGAGGAATACCAAATGCTTTCATCTTACTAAACAGCTGACCCGTATATCTATCCAGTGCTTTCATATCACCGACATCTGGACACTTCTTATCGCTACAAGACACAATCAATAATTGACGCCCCTGTTTAGACTCAGGGCTGAATAAACTCGTACCCTCTCGTAGACGCAAATTACCTCCACTCATTCCCAACGTATTAGGATCAGCTTCAATGCGTTTTGCAAAATCTACAATTTTACGTCCGCCTTTAGCCGCTAAATCACCCAGCCCCGGAATAAGACCAGCTATACCCGCAGCCCCCAATCCCGCTATGACATATGGATTAGGCTTTGGCTTACCGAGCTCCTCACGTATATCTTTATACGTCACATACTCACTAACGCCCGGTAGAGATTCAAAAGCAAACGTTCCTATGCCTTTGGCAATATTAGCCATCCGCTCTCTAGTTTGCGGAGCTGCAAAAGGGTTAGGTGTAAGTTCTGTCATCAGTAATACGCTCTTACTTGCACGTTGTTGTCATCCTCATCCCAGTCATCACTCGGTAGCTGCACAAAATTACCCTGACGATACCGCATCAAAGCCTGTGTCATACTATCCACTAGGTCATCATACTCTCCATTTGGAAAAGCTGCAACCTCCTCTATCATCTCATCCGCAAACTTTGTGTCTGGTGCGTACACCATGCCTGCTTCAAAAAGAACCGATACAGAGTGCACGCGCGTCACCTTATCATTACCTTTACTCGGTGTAAAGTTAACAACAGGTATACCCATGTTCCGTAGTTCGTGGGTCAAGGGCAGCCCCGTAGCCTTTGCTTCTATGATCACCGTGTCCGGCTCCCAATACTTATACTGATCCAAGGCTACCTCCTTTAACTCAGGAAAGTCCCACCGGTCTTTCTGACTATCAAGAAGTATCAAGGCCGGGGGTCCCCCAGCTTCTTCCGGATAAAAAACACCCCATGTCGTAATTGCACTATAGTCCGATGTCTCGCGTTTCGTGAACGCCGTATCGTAGCTCTGTATTACAAACTCAAGGTTCGGCACATTCTTTTGCTCCCACTTTTTCCACCACTCTCTGGGTATAATCGCATTCTCCTCACCTGTCGGATTCTGCTGATACTGCGCGTTCCATTTACTGGGCGGAATAGATGCACGAACTGCGGTCAAATCATCGAGGCTCCAGAACTCCGGCCAGCAAGGTGAGCCGTCCTCAAAAATCGCCGGTAACTCCACAACTTCCCACTGGTCCGCTAATTCATCTTTCGCCATCGCACGCATCAACTGTCCCGTCATATCCTTCTCGGACCATCGTGTCTGAACCAAAACAATACTGCCTCCCGGCTGTAGTCTCTGTCGGGGGCCCCCAGTGTACCAGTCCCACGCATCGTCAAAACCTGTATTCGACATCGCTGTCTGCTCCGAGTGCGGGTCATCTATAATCACCAAGTCTCCACCACGACCGGCTAAGTTCGAACCCACACCAACAGCATAGTACATACCACCAGAGGTCGTGTCCCACCGACCGGATGCTTTACTATCCGCTGACAGATTAACAGACGGAAAGATCTCTTTGTAATCGTCACTATCAATAAGGTTCTTGGTCTTACGTCCAAAGTTCACGGCGAGCTCGGTGGTGTGTGTCGCCTGAATAATTTTCATCTTAGGATTTTTACCCATCATCCACGCAGGAAACAAGAAGCTGGCAAACTCAGACTTTGTATGTCTTGGGGCCATATTGATTATCAATCTTTTGAGCTCGCCACGTGCCACACGCTCTAGCTTTTCAGCAATAATTTTGTGGTGACGACCCGCAATAAAATCGGGCCACATATTTTTTACAAAAATTAAAAAGTCCTGTTGGCACTTCTCGTTTTTCTCGATTTGCGCAAGTCGTAACTTGAGCTTTGCCTCTTTCTCAGTCAGATCCATCCGGGGCCCCTAAAAACGCTTAAATCATGTGCATAATATGCACGGTTTTTGGGCAGTTAACAAGAACTCTGTTTTTTGCCTATTTATTGTGCATTGTTTCACGTGAAACATTGTGCGATTTTTTACGTAAATATTTGTGCGAAACATGGCCCTAGCTAACGTCTGCACAACCGCTGGTCGTGGTTCTCCGGTCGCGCGCACCAGATCAAAAACCGTGTTTTTTGCCTCGATTATCTAAGGATCCTAAGCGAAAAACATGGCCAGCTGGCGGCGGATCTAGGCCAGCGGCTGGCGGATCTGGTGCGCTGGATCTCGACCAGCTGGCGGCGGATCTAGGATCTGGAACCGTGAACCGTGCACCAGCTGGCGGCGGATCTTGGATCTGGAAGCGCTCGAGCTCGAGAACTGGCCAGCGGCTGGCGGCTGGTGGCTGGCGGATCTTGACCAGCTGGCGGCGGCTGGCGGATCAATCTAGGGGCAAAATTTTGACAGCTACGGCCAGCTATACGATTGACCAGCTACACGGGACGCTGGCGGCGGCATGATTAACTGGCAATTAGACACAAAAAAAGCGGCGCAAAGGCCGCTTTAATTTCACGAGCTGGCGCGGATCTAGTCGACCATTTCAAATTGATCTTCTAGGCCTATTAATGGTTCATGCTTGCGCGTTTTCTGGCGTACTAAAGACCGTTTTAATAATGTCTTGCGTCCAGTGTGCCCGTCAGTAAATGACAGCTGAAACGTCTTTACGCCGTTTTCCAGATCATCTTGCACGCTTATGTCTAGTGATCCGAAGTGGTGCGAATTAACAGCGCTAAAACCTACGTTAATATTTTGTGTATTGTGCTGGATCACGCCAAAAGATTTATTACCAGTTTTTCCGCCAGATCTTGCATAAGCGCAAGAATTGATATCGAACCATACAGGGTAATTTTTCATGTTATACCTCCTTTATCTGGATCATAGCGTTTTCGGTTTCTTGTAACGCTTCCAGATCTTCTTCAGAAAGCGTATACTGGCTATGCGCTACCGTATGATCAACACGGCGACATAGTTCTTCAGATATCCAGTCTTCAACTTCGGAAATAGTTTTAAATCTTTTTTTGGTCGGATTAGTATCCAGCCAATCAACTGGGTAAATTACTTCATATTCAATAGTCATAATTTTTCCTTTCATAGTTATGTTTAAATTCAGTATAGGAAAAAATAGGCCTATTGCAATAGAATAAAAAAAGGCCGCATGAAGCGGCCTTTAGTGGTTCATATATAAAAGGATCTAGGCGGCTACGGTATCCAATAACTGGCCAGCTTTACGTTCCAGATCCAGCCTATTATCTTGATGTGGTATATCACGCGCTATAGCTGTTATAGCATTAGATGCGTCCCAGATCGTTTTCATAGGCTTTTGTTCTTCTTCACCGTGTCTAGTATAAGCGGCTTTTGCCATTCTAGCGGATAGGCCTACGCGCTTTTGAAGAAATTTTAAGGCTTGTTCTTCATCTTCCGCAACTTGCGCTTCTTGCGCCGCTTGTATACCGTCCAGCACTTTAGTAGTTGATCCATTGCTAAAGGATCTAAGCGCTGGCTGGGCTTCATCGCTAAAACGTTCCGCCGCAAATTTGGTATGTCTAATAGTAATTTCACTAAAATCTTCAACACCCCAAGCGTATCGGTTCTGGCATATGCCGCGCATATACATGGTTGCTATCTTGCAAGACTTGGCGCCTACTTCACTATTTGATATATAAAAACCCCTGAACACTAGATCAGGTTCACCATTTGGAAGCTTGCCTATTTCAATAGGGTTCAGATCATCTACTAGAAAAATAAAAACGTCCCTATCAGATCCATAGATAGTCGTACTCTCATTAGTGACTGGGGCAAAAGGATCATAAACGGCCATGCCGCTTTCAGATCCAGTTATGTAACCGGGAATTTTAAACTTAGTAGCGGCGGCTATTTCTTGGACAGCGGCTACTATCTCCCAGTCATATATGCGGCCGTATTCGGATCCAGTAAGAGCTCTTAACTGGCCTTTTGTAGATTTATAAGATTTTACCAGCTCTTTATTTCTGTTTTCTAATAAACCCCATTTAACGCAGTCCGCCGCTAATACTGCGGGTAGATCACGCAAGTAACCAGCTGGCGCACCAGCTAAACTACTGATCTGGCCAAAAGACCAATGAGTAGGAACCGCTTGATGTTCTTGTTTATTCTGATCAGTAAATTCCAGCGTTATCTTGCCTTGTCTTATATCGTTTTCATCTACATCACCGTTTATGTGTAAATTCTTAACGTTAAGAACGTCCGCTTGCATCATTTGATAATCATTAAACTTGAAATCACGCAATGCTTGCAAAGATGTAAACCGTTCATCAGCTGGCCTACGCGCCCAGTTTGAAGCAATTAACCCAGCTTCGCTACTAATACCATGAGTTAACGCATCTGTTTTATATGTAAATTCGTTCATAGATTTACTCCTAAGTTATGTTAAAAAAGCGGACTGTTTTACCAGCCCACTTTATTTGTCGCATATATGCCTATACTTTTCAATAGTTAATTTTTCAGAAAGTTATTTTCTTTCACGCCGCTGTTTTGCTTCGATCCATAACGACATTTTTACAGCTTTATAATATTGATTTAGTCGGTCTTTTTCTTGCTGGATCAAAGCTTCATACTCTTTAACAATGGCTTCTTTATTACCAGCATTAAACGCCGCCTTTGATCTTTTCTTAAATTCATTAATCTTTCCATACGCGGCTATTTCTGCAAACCTAGCGGCGGCTACCCCAGTTTCAGTACATTGCTTGCAAGACCGGCCTTTATCATAATCAATTAACGGTTCTGGGTTATTGCCCTCCGCCCAGCCAGATTTTTCATCTGGTAATATGGGCTCTTTACAAAATACACAATGATGTTTTACCTCTTTAATATCTGCCATAGTTTTACTCCTTAGTTAGTGACAATATCGTATACTATACACAATAAAAAAGGCCAGTCAATTACAACTGGCCTTTCCTTTATTTACGGCGGCGGCGGTCTATCCTGCTCCTGTATTCATCATATTTAGATCCATACATAAGACGGCCGAACCAATCAATTAAAAATAATATCTATATCACCTCCTTTCAATCCCATAGATCCCAAGCGTCACACGCTTCCAGACGTAAAGGGCTCTTCCTACCCTTTACGCCATGAAGAACCAGCCTACTTTTGGTTTCTATCCATAATTTTGCTCCGCATGGTCTTGGACGATCTGGCCTGTAAACCATACGCGCATTAGCTGGCAATTCTACTTCCATACAATATTTAGTCTGCGTTTTCTGCCGCCTTGCTTTCCGATCCCAGTAGTCATACTCCACACGAACTACGGGCTCACGCTCTTCACGCTTGGCGTTACGCTGTATGATATTTTTATTTATGTGTATTATTTTCATTGTTTGATCCCCTGTTCTCTAGCCGCGTCTTGCATAATCTGGGTCAGAACTGGCTCCAGCTTTTCGTCTAGTCTTTGAAACTGGGCATCACCGATCCCACCCCTACAATAAACGGATACTTTAAAGAATTGATGAAAATGAGAACGTCTATTCATCAGGCCATTATTAAACAAATCATATAATAAGTTGCTGGCAACACGAAAGCGCTCCAAATATCTATTCTTAGATCTGCCCTGTGGAATTTTACCCTCTAAGGGCACCAGCGCGATAAGTTTATCGTAAAGACTGCTGAACCCCTCATTAACTGCCCAAGAGCTCTTGAATAAGTTTAATTGATCACCGTACATTATTTTCCTCCTACAATATCAACTTGCACAGAATGAAAATCTCTATGGACAGTTTTTAAATAATATTCCTTTGCTACTTTCTCATCACAAAAAGAAAAACCGCCATAGTCCTCAGTAATCTTTAAGGCTTTGTTCTCTGCATCTTTTTCAGTATCAGCCTCAACTTCAAAGTGAAAGCCCTCTTCATACGCAATTGCTACCCTAAATTTTTTCATTACTCACCCCCCAAGAACGTACCAGAACCATCATAGGATATTTTAGAAATGTCCATGCGCTTTAATATATAATAAACGTCCAGAGCATCAGTAAGCTGGGTTTCAGAATGTTGATACTTTTTGAAAATTTCAGGGTTAGACAAAGTTTTCATATCTATCTGTGCATCTGGACTAACCGCTATTTTTTGTAAAAGCTTTTTCAAATCTTTCTCGTTCAGACACAAACCCTCAAATTCTATGTTGTAAAAATGCTCAGTCATTTTTTGGTTCCTCCCACAGATAATCTAATTGATAAGCGCTGGCGTCCTTAAAGCCACCAGCGTTAAATTGATCTAGTAACTTATCATGGACAATAGCTAATCTGCGCTGGATACGTTCCATTTCGCTTTGGTTATACTTGCCCATAAACTCAACCCCATCTAATTGAAGTTCAGTTCTGCCGCCAAACTCTTGGATCTCTCCAGCTATTTGCTTAAAGGCCGCACGAAGCGTGGCGATCTGCAAATAAGTAACCATTTTTAGTGGGGAAAGCTTTAAGCTATCCCAATCAGGTTGTATTGGATCTTCATATTTTGTCATAGTTTTACTCCTGTCTAGTTAGTGACAATATCCCATAGATAAACTATTAGACTGGGCAAATCAAGTAAAAAATTTTATCCCATTGAAAAGGTTGTCTA
>VTLG01008296.1_pt1 | contig 13776 bp, 12 predicted proteins | sample 4694571 | NCBI WGS metagenome assembly VTLG01 (sample SAMN12604809, study PRJNA352737) | marine metagenome | biome: ENVO:00000447; feature: ENVO:00000209|ENVO:00000569|ENVO:01000036; material: ENVO:00002151; isolation source: viral sequences binned using virsorter ...
TTAAGAAGTTAGAGACTTCTTATCAAGAGAGTAAGAATGTTTCTGCTCCTGTCACTGAAGACGAAGAAGATCCACTAAGTTACTTTGCAAAACTTGCAGAGAGCTGAGGGAAATTCAACTTTTTATTTCAAAATACTGGGGAAAAAATCTCCAGTATTTTTTTACGCCTATTACTTTTTTTATTCAAACAGTTTAATGTTTTCTCCTCTCACAACTGTGGGAGAAACATATTGAGTACTTCCTTTAGGATATGTCATTACCCTTTGCATCTCTTCTATAATGATTCCAGTAAACTTAGGTTTGATTAGAAAGATATTTCTTTTTTCATCTTGTAGTCTTTCCTCATATTCTTTGTTGGTAACTTCATCAGTAATTTGATTAGCAATTTGTTCAGTCTGTGTACCTGAATCAAAATAAGTTACTGAATAGTTAGATGGAACTTTTAATCCTTTGGGGACAATGATTCTTCCTTTAGAGTCGGCAACTTTTTGTGTTTCATAATGATGAACCTTTTCCATTCCCGCTTCTGATGTGTATTTGTTAAGAAGGAATCTATAGAAAGCGCTTTCTTCTAGTGGCCATTCATCTTGAAGGTTGGTAATATTATTAGCTAACATTACCATCCAATCTAAATTGGAATCTCCATAAACTCTGAAAGCTATATTATCAGGTCTCTCATCAGCAATAACTTGATACTTAGTGAAGTATGTTAAATCATCAAAGATGGTTTGAGATATCTTTGTTCTTTTAAAAAGATTTTTTACACGTAGGTAATCAGATATGCTTTGCGCTTTAGGAAGTCGACTAACATACTCAAAGTCTGGAATATAATTAAAGTAATTTCTTTGAGCCATCTGTTAGAACCCTGTTGTAGGTGAGTTGATTCCCTTATATTCATCAGCATATATTGGTTCAATTTCTCCAAATGCCATAGAAATTTGATATGAAGTCATAGAAGGTTCACCTGCATAAGTCATATAAGAACCATCAGGTGTGTAGTTGACAGTAAAATTTCTACAAGCACATGGTTTAAATTTATTCAAGAAAGGATGAGGCATATTACCCTCACCATATATGTATTCTATTTTAAAAATTCTAGGAGTTTTAAGGAAGACATTAGACTCTGATCTTTGAGGAGTCATGTTCCTTTTCATTGCTCTAATAATTTTACGAACAGTTCTTGCTTCTTCTCTATCTCTAGGGGTGAGGGTGAAATTAAAATTAAAAGTTCTCATCTCAGGACCACTAAAGAGTAGCTCCATGTTAGGGTTAATGACAGTTCCTGTAGAACGAGTAACTACGTTAGCACCAACTGCTTGACCAGCAAAATATGCTTTAACAAAAGAAGATGTTGCAGGATCTTTTGCCATATCAACCATTTGTTGTCCAGCGCCAGCAATTGCTTGTCCTGCTTTTGCCATAGATCCTTCAACACCTACTTCCCCTAGTCCTGTCATAACTCCTTCAGCAGCACGTGCTCCTATTGCTTGAACTGCATTCATTGTATCAGCACCCCATGCAACTCCTAGGCTTTCAGAAAGACCTGTTTGCATTGGAAGTTGAATAGTTTCATAGGACTTTTTAAATCTCTTTCCAAAACTATTGTTTTGTTTCTTTCCTACCTCAGGCATTCCTGAAGCTTCATATTCAAAAGCAGTAATTTGAATGTAGTCATAACCAAATTGTTCTAAACTTTGACGAGGATATCTAAGAACATCAGTTGAACCACCTACTGCGAATGATTGTTCTTGAATTCTATTTGGACTACTAATATCACCAGATGAACCACTAGGTGAATCTCTTCTTAAATCATTGTTCTGATCATTAGGATTGTTTGATCCAGCATTCTTTCCTAATGATATGTAACCTTTACTATTAATTAGTCTTGTAAAGTTTGCTTTAGTTTGTGGATGATTATCTTTTATTGCTTCTTTTGCTAATGCTATTGTTGCTTTCTTTGTGATCTTATTAATTCGATCAAATTGTCCTGCATTTTCTCCAGTAAAGAAAGCATCAAAGTCTACTTGATTGGTTATAGTTTCTTTGCCTGTTTGAGCATTAAAACTATAAATCTTTTCTCCTATTCCTGGTAATAAACCATTATCTTTATATACGTTGAAGTCTCCACTTCCACTATTAGTATGTACAGGGACGTTATGTTTCCTCAGCTCTTGACCAGCCTTCATAGCTAGCCTAAAGTTTGCTGAATATTCATAAGGATCTGTTTGTTGTATCCAACCAGTAGTATCTGATGCCATTTACACAGAACTTTTTATATATTTATCTTGAAATTTTGATAAGGAAAAGAACGAAGGTCTTGCATCTCTAATGGATAAGCAACATGTAAAGATCCGATCACTTCTTCCCAAGTATAATTTCTGAATGCACCACCCCAATGATAGTTCATTCCTCTAAATCCCCATCTAAAAAGACCCACACATGCAATCAAAGGGAACTGATCATATCTAATCCTAGGAGTTTTAGGTGCGTATATAAAGGTATAAAACTTTCCAACATCTGGAGTCAATTCAGTCTCGGTTAAGATCTCAGTGATAGCAAGCATCATATCATCTGGATCTTGCATCTCATTAATTTCGCTCGCTACATGTTCAAGTCTATTTGTTCGATCTTCGTGATACCTTTCCAGTTCCTCGTCCATAGAGTTGATCTTCTGTAATGATTTTAAATTCTAAACTATTATCTTTGCAGAACTCCCTGGCATACATCCATTTTGCTTGGTTAACTGCATAGGTTTTCATTTCATAGATATAGGATTTAGTTACCCTAGATTTTTTCTTGGGTTCAATTGTTTGTTTCTTTGGTTTAATTTCAATAACATATTTTTTTAGTTTGCCATCTGCTTCTTTCACTTGAATTAAAAAGTCTGGGTAATACCTATGACGTTTATTGTCAAGGGGTGAGACATATGGAATAGAGAATTCTTCGGATGCCCAAGTGACTATATTACTATTAGAGTCACAGTAGTTACAAAATTCTCTTTCCCAATTACTTCTACAGATAATTTGGCTGGCATCACCAATATATTTTTTGGGATGCTTGGGTTTAAAAATACTTTTATAAGTACCAGCCATTGCAATTTCTCATATACATAGTAATGGTAATTAAAATTATTTATAGTGGCGAATGTCGAATGTAACGCCCAGACCATATAGAACTTCAGATCTTAAGAGTAGGATAGCTAATCTTGCTCAGACATCAATCTATCAAATAAAGATTCAGCCACCTCCAGCAGTTTATCAGATGCTGAAAGAGAGTGGTAGAAACTTTGATTATATTAGGCAAGGAGAAGATTTAGAATTACTTTGTGAGTCTGCTATGCTGCCAGGTTCTGCTACAGCTACTCATGATGTGACTAATGATTATCATGGTGTAACAGAGAAGATGGTATATAGAAGGATGTATGATGGTAATATGGACTTAACTTTCTTAGTAGACCATGACTACAATGTAATAGAATTTTTTGATACTTGGATTGATTATACTACGGGAGTAGGAGTTGAGCAGAATAGAAATTTATATAAGAGTAGGTATGCTAACTATAGAATGAGTTATCCTAATGATTATAGGTCTGAGATGTACCTCACTAAGTTTGAAAAGGATGTGTCTTATCCTGGTAGTGTTACTGCTGCTGATGTAAAGCCTATGCAGTTGCAGTATATGTTGGTAGGTGCTTTCCCAGAAAGTATAACATCTATGCCAGTTTCTTATGGTGCTAGTGATGTTCTAAGATGTACTGTTACTATGAACTATATGAGATATGTAAGAGAAAGAAAGAAAGTTTTAGTTCAACCTAATTCTGCTGCTAACTTTAATATATTCTCTAGTATCTTTGATTTTTTCACTTAGGAAACCTCTATATATACTTATACTGAAATTGAATTGTAATGCCATTACCTACCATTGCTACGCCAACTTATGAGTTGGTGTTACCTTCTACCAAAAAGACTATTCAATATAGACCTTTTTTAGTTAGAGAAGAAAAATTACTTGTACTTGCTTTAGAGAGTGAAGATACTAAACAGATAACAAATGCTATAAAAACTGTTATTAAAGGATGTATTCTTACTAAAGGTGTTAAAGTAGAGAAGCTTCCTACTTTTGATATTGAATATCTATTCCTTAATATTAGGGGTAAGTCTGTAGGAGAAGAAGTTGAAGTTAATATTATAGCTCCTGATGATGAGACTACACGTGTTCCTGTGAAGATATTCATAGATGAGATTAAGGTTACAGAAACTGAAGGTCATACCAATAAGATTAAAGTTGATGATGATTTAATGATGGAAATGAAGTATCCATCATTGCAAGAATTTATTAGTAATAATTTTGATTTTAAAGAAGAAGCTAGTGTAGAAAAATCTTTTGAATTGATTGGTACTTGTATAGATAAAATTTATAATGAAGATGAGGTATGGTCTACTGCTGATTGTACTAAGAAAGAAGTGAAAGATTTTTTAGAACAAATGAATTCAGCACAGTTTAAAGAGATTGAAAAGTTCTTTGATACAATGCCTAAGTTATCTCATACTATTGAAGTAACTAATCCTAAGACTCAAGTGAAGAGTACTGTAGTACTGGAGGGACTATCGTCTTTTTTCGCGTAGGCATGGTCCATATGGACCTAGAGAATTATTATAAATTGAATTTTGCCTTGATGCAGTACCATAAATACTCATTAACTGAGATCGAAAATCTAATGCCTTGGGAGAGAGACGTTTATGTTGAACTTCTGAAGCAGCATTTAGAGGAAGAAGAACTCAAACGTAAACAGCACCAGAATGCCTAGTAAGAAACCTAGTATAGTAGATGCTCTGAGGGCAAAGCATGATCCTCACTATCAGCTAGCGGGTAAAGTTGAAGATCTTGAGAAAAATTTACCTCGCGAACTAAATCAGTTACATAAGACATTGAGTAAGTCCTTTGCATTGCAAGGGAAAACTTTAAAGCGAGTTATTGGTCTTGAGAAAATAATTTCTACAGCAGATAAGGGAGGAGCTCTGGTTGCATCAGAGGCAGAAGAATCTGAGGTATTTGCGGGAGAAGGAATAGAAGAAGGAACAAGAGGAGGAATTAATGGTGAGAGTTTTCTAGGAGCAGATGAGTACGAGAAGTTTTCTGGTGAACTTCAACAAGAAGGTACTATTGCTGGAACAAAATTATCTCCACAAGAAAGGAAAGAAGGTTTTAAGAAGAGAAATAATAAAATAGATTTCCAAAAGTTTGTAGGTAAGGTTCTTGATAAGAAAGGTACTGCTGGTGGAGGTAAGAAGTCTACTCCAACAGGAGGATTAGGTGCAGCAAAAACATCTACATCTGCAAAAAAAGATGTAGATTCAATAAGTAAAGATTCAGAAGCAGAATTAGATGAAGAAGGAGAAGAATCAGGAAAGAAAGGGGTAATAGATTTTCTTAAGAATATTTTAGACCCTGCTCTTATTAAGATTGAGGAGAATCTTGGTAAGATTTTAGGGAACTTAGAAGGAAAAGTAGATGCTGATAAAGATAAAGCAGAAGCATTAAGACAAGCACAGGATGATGCAGCTGATGATGCAAGAGAGGCTAAGTTAGAAAGTAAAGGACAGGGTATGGTTGGTAAGTCTTTTGATAAGGCTATCAAACCAGTTAATAGTTTTTTTGGTATGTTATTGAAATTCTTTGTGAATGTAATTCTTGGTGCTGTTGTGATGAGAATCATAAAGATTATTGAGAAACCCATGAGGCTTTTAGATCCTCTTTTTATGATGATTAATGGGATAAGTTCTGTTATTAATGCTATTCATAAAGCATTGTGGGATTTTTGGAAAGGTCCTATTAATTGGATAAGTGATGGGCTTTCTAAAGGATTAAATTTTTTAATAGATGGACTTAATAAAGCATTAGGATTATTAAAAGGTATAGGAGTAGATGTTCAGATACCTAATATAGAACTTCCTAAGCTGGGTGAGGCTATGCAGATACCTATGATTCCAATGGCGGATGCCAGGGATGGGGTTAAGATGCAAGAAGGTGGAGTAGTTCCTGGTACTGGTAGTGGAGATATTGTTCCTGCATTGTTAGAACCTGGTGAATTTGTTATGAGTAAGGGTGCTGTTGAGCAGATTGGTACTGATAATCTTAAAGCAATGAATGCTGAAGGTGGTGGTACTAATAAACCTAAAATTTTAGGTGGTGTTACTAGAGCACAAGGTGGTGGTCAAGTAGGTGATACTGACGCAGTATCTAAAGGTGGTGTAGGGATGACTGCTAAGGAAGGGTTCTTCGGTAACGATGCTCCAGAAAATAGATTTAGAGGTCCTAAGAATGAATCTTATTTCTTACAGGTTAATAAACAGAGTGGAGATATTGAGGTATGGAATGAGGAATTTGGAGCAGATAAGTATGTTGGAACTTTGTTCCCTTCTACAGGTAATGTAGAGTATAACAATAATTGGTGGGGTGGAGCTAAAAAATGGGAAAAGGAATGGCTTGATAAAGGTCAAACCAAAGCAATGATTATACAGAGAGCAAATAATTTACGTCAAGGTTTACTTACTGATGATGAGAACTCAGCATTTCCTGCAGATATAGCAAAATCTGGTGCTCCTGTTGCACCTCCTGGTCCTCCTGGTAGTGGTGGTAATGTTATTAATGCTGGTGGAGGAGGAGGTAATGGAGGAGTTTCATCTGGAACAAGTGGATCTGGTGAAGGAGTTACTCCTTTTTCTGCAAAAGATATTCGTAATTATAATATTATGGTTAACAAAGGTCTTTATAATATTATGGGTTGATATAGATGGCAGTATTTTCCCTAGGAATGGCAGTAAAGATGGCAGCAAAGGCTATCATGAAGAGGTTGTCGCAGAAAGCTATAAAGAAGGCAGTAGTTAAAGGCGTCAAGAAGAAAGTAAAGGGGAAGATAAAAGATAAGTTAATGGGTAAGAAGAAAGGTAAGAGACAGATAGCTAAAAATATAATGCAGGAACATGGCGCATGGCCAGGTGGAGGAGCTATTGTTGCTACTCCTACTACTGCATTGATACCCAAGACACCAGATAAAGGTGGTGCTTTAGCTGTTATTGATAAGGGTGGAGAAGGCAGTGGTTCTCTTGACTTCAAGAAGATGGGTGAGAAGATTGATAATATTGTTGAGATGACTGATGCTATAGCAATGTTGACAGGTGTTGAGAAGAAACAAGCAAAGGATCAGTCAGATGCTCGTAAAATAGCAAAAGCAAAGGCAGAAAAGAAAGCAAGGGAAGCAAAATTAGAAGCGAAGAAAGGAGGAGGACCACAGGTTCCTGGAGCAATAAAGAAACCTGCTCAAAGTCTCCTTGATATGATGATGAAATTCCTTGTCAATGTGGCTTTGGGTGCTATTGTATTATCCATAGTTAAGTTGATTGCTAATGCTAAGAAAATTTGGGAAGGAATTAAAGAAGGATTTTTGAAGTTCTTCTGGATAATAAGATCTCTTTTAATTAAAGGATTTTTGCCTAGGAAATTACTTCAAGGTGTTGGAAAAAGTATTAAAGTATTAGGTGGATTAATAAAAGGTTTTGTATCTAAGACTCTTGCTCCATTTAAGAAAGTTGGAAGTGTTATATTTAATGCTTTTAAAGGAGCAACTCAAGGTATATCTAGATTTATAGGTGGTATTGCAACTAAGATTGGCAATGTAGTAAATGCAGTAAAGAATGGCGCTATTAATATGGTTAAGAATGCTTTTCCTGGATTGGTTAAGTGGGCAGATAATGCTGTTCAAACTGTAAGTAAAGGAATACAAGGAGTTGTGCGGACTGGTAGCAATATAATAGGTGGTGCTAAGAATTGGATTACTGGTGGTATTAGTCGACTTACTGGAGGTGCAAACGCAGCAACTGGTGGAGTTATGAGACGTGGATTGGGAAGATCAGTAGGAAGGATGGGTCTTAAAGTATTTGGTAGAGGAGGAGTAAGAGCTATTGGTGGTATTATGAGTAAAGCCAAGGCTATCTTTGGTAGGATACCTTTAATTGGTCCTCTAATGGTTGCTGTTTCAGGAATGTTGGAAGATCCTCCTCAACCTGTAGGTCAAATAGCATTTAGAGCATTTGGTACTGCCTTGGGTGGATTGCTTGGTGGAATGATTGGTGCTGTTGGTGGACCTCTTGCTCTTGTGGGAATGATTTTAGGTGAAATGGTGGGTGAATTTGTAGGTGACTTAATGTATAGTCTCTTTTTTGGTGGAGGAATATCAGAAGTAAAAGATAAATTTGTTGCTAAGATGAAACAGATATGGGATATGGTGACTGGAGTTGGTGAATGGATAGGTAAAGGATTTAAAAGATTTACAGAAGGTTTATTAACGAAACATCCTATTGATATAGAAAGTGGATGGGGAAGACGTTCGGCTGCTACTAAGATAGCAGAAATTTTAGGATTAAAAGATTGGTTAAAGGGATTGGGATATGTTGAGGGGGATCAGGTGGTTAAGTTTCCTAATCTTTTACAATTGTTTAATCCTTTTGAATCCATACCTCTTGCTATTGATTCTTTCTTTGGTAGTGATGAATCATCTACAGATACACCATCAGCAGAAGTTACTCCTGGATCTGAGAATTTTGATGTAACAACAGAAGAAGGAACTACAACTGCACAAACAGATACTACTACTGCTGGTTCTAGTAGTGCTAATCTTGGTCAAACTGAATCACAAGCAGGAGCAAATGCTAATGCTGTTAGTTCTGAAGCATCTTATGAAGGACAACAAGGAGGAGATAGTATAATGCTTGGTGGATCAGGTGGTTCTGGCGGTGGTTCAGTAGGAGGTGGTGGAGGAGCAAAGGTTGTAGTTTTAGGTTCTAAAGATACGTTAAATAACTATATCAAAGCTATGAATACTAAGAGTCTTTCAGCAGTATAATGTCGTCACAACTTTCACCTGAACAACCAGGTAATATTGAACAGTTTAAGATCTCTTCCAACTTTACGGATTATGCCGTAGATTTGTCTGCGGGTTTGGTTGATTTTTATTATTATGAGAGTGTTCTTTCCAATAGTGTTACTGCAACTGCTACTATAATGGAAACAGGATTTCAATTGGATGATAAAGGAACTTCTGGTACTAAACCAGGTACTGTGGATGGTCTTCCTATTCGGGGTGGAGAGAGAACAGATATAGGAATGGAAGATACATATGGCAATCAATTAATTTTTGATGAAGGATTATATGTTAATAGAATAAGAGATGTTGATCCTGGTACTCAACAAGACATTTATTATCTTGATCTTGCTTCTAGGGAATATTTTGCTAATGAACAAACTAGGGTATTGAAAAGATATGAAGGAAGTATATCTCAGAATGTGGAAAGTATTTTAAAAGATGTGTTAGAAATAGAAGGAGAAATAGATGTTGATGAGACTGCTGAACCTTATAATTTTATTGGTAATGATAAGAAACCATTTTATATTATCAGTTGGTTAGCATCTAAATCTATACCTCAGATGCAATCAGAAGAAGGAGGAACAGCTACTGGGGGAGCAGCAGGATATCTTTTCTACCAAACTCGTGATGGTTTTCATTTTAGATCTATAGATAAAATATTTTCAGAAGAACCGGTTAAGAAATTTCTTTTTAATAGTACTCCAGGAGGACCACCAGAAGGATATGATGCAAAGATTTTACATTATGATATTGAAGGTGATGTAGATTTAAATCAGAATTTGTTGCAAGGAATGTATGCTAATAGATCTATCTATTTTGATTTCTTTGCTTTTAATTATAAGGTACAAGATTATTGTATATCTCCACCACAAGGTGCTACTCCACCTACTGCACCTGGTTCTGATGGACCTAAAACCACATCAGATAAGATCACAACAGCAGGTAAAAATATAGATGAGTTAGTAGCTCCAGAGTTTACTCAGTCTCCTTCTAGATTGATGACTCATATTTTAGATGTAGGTACTATGCCTAATGGTACAACTACTGAAGAACAATTAGAGAATCAGAAGGAGGATAGAGAAGCAAGAAACTTTAAAGCTATGGAGACACAGCAACAGGGCATTATGAGGTATAGTCAGATGTTTACTGTAAAGACTAACATTATTATTCCTGGTGATTTTAGTATTAAGGCAGGTGACATAGTTGCATGTGATTTTCCTGAATTGGATGGAGCTAGTACTAAGGATACTAATCCTGAAAGTGGTGGTAAATATATGGTAGCACATGTATGTCATAGAATTAATCCAAGCAGTACTACTACTAGTCTTGCTTTAGTGAGAGATTCTTTTGGTAAAAAATCATCAGGTACTAATCAGATACTAGACTAATGGAAAATATCTTTGTTAAAAATCATTTTGTTGGAAGGGATGGATTTATCTGGTGGATAGGTCAGATTCCTAATGAAGAAGTGTGGAAAGAAAACAAGACTGGATTTCCTCAATCAAATAATGAGGAGTGTCCTGGATTTGCTGAGAGATATAAGGTACGCATCATGGGATACCATACTGCTGTGCCATCTGAGTTAGAGGATTCAGAACTTCCTTGGGCAACTGTAATGTATCCTGTTACAGCAGGTGGTGGAGGACGTGCTGCTTATCAGAATGCTAATCTTACTCAGGGTTGTTGGGTCTTTGGTTTCTTTATTGATGGTGATCAGTGTCAGACTCCTGTGATTATGGGTGCTCTTGGTTATAATGATTATAATACAGTGATGAAGAATGTTCCTGATGCAAAGTTTGTTCCTTTTAGTGGATACACTCCAAAGGATAAGATGGCTACAACAGGAACTAAAGCAGAAGAATCTGAAGGATATGTGGCAGAAATATCACAAGAAGGTGGTGCTAATAATAATGCTAATATAACAGAAAGTACTGGTGGAGATAGTACTATTACAAGTCACGCTTCAGATGTAATGAGGACTGATGGGCAGAAGAAAGAACCAGTAGAACAACCTCAAGATTGTAGACCTATTCCAACTGCAAAGATACAACAGATAACTAAGAATTTATTGCATGAAGTAGAACAATTAAAAAGAGCTAAGACTGAAAGGAGATATGCTCTTGTTAAAGAGACTAGTGAATATGATGAGGTTATTAAGAAGAAGGTTGCAGAAGCATCTGAACAGATAGCTGGATCAATGAAACAAATTATGGCTGAGGTGCAGAAGAATACTACTGAGAAGATTAATGATAAGTTGAAGAGTACTTATGATAAAGTTTTTCCTAATGAAAGACAAGCATTAAAGAAAGAGGTTGAGAGTATTAATGATGCTATTGCTTGTCAGTTTAGAAATATAGCTGGCGGGTTGATGGATATGTTGAAGAATTTCTTAGGTGATGCAGTCAATAAGTTAGTGAATGCAGCATCATGTTTCATTGATAACATGGTTGGTGCAATGATGGGAACACTGTCTAACGCTATTGAGAATAGTTTAGGTAGTATATTTGGTGCTCTTAATGGGATGACCGGGCTGAGTATATCTTTTCCAGGTGGAGAGGCATTGGGAATCATTCAAGATGTTTTATCTTTCTTACAATGTGAAGAGAACCCTGCTTGTTCACAGACTAGTGAGATGAGTTTATGGGATGGTAATGCTAGTACACCTAGTATGGGTGCAGGTGATATTGGTAAACTTGCTGGAAGTTTTTCTAATATATTTGGTAAACTTCCTATACCTGAATTAGATATACCCAATCTACCTTTTGGTGATGTGTTTGGACATAATTCTTGTGATACTGGACCTATTAAGTGTGGTCCTCCTATTCTGGATATTTTTGGGGGAGCAGGTAAAGGTGCTGCTGGAAACTTAATTGTGTCTAGATTAGGTGAGATTCTTGGTGCTGATATGAAATCTTATGGCACTAATTACGATGATGCAGCTCAAGCAAGAGTACTTGATCATTGTGGAATAGGGCAAGGTGCTCAGATAGAACCTATTATTGGTCCTTGGACTGATGAGAATGGTGATGAACAAATAGGAGTTTTAGATATTAGAGTAATGCAACCAGGTATAAATTATTTGGGACAATTAGATGGCAGTACAGGTGGAGATGGAAGAGTGTGGGCTAGACCAGATGATACTTCTGTCACTCATTCTAATGGTGATTTAGAGATTCCTCGTCCTCCTGGAACAATTATTAGTGTAGTTCCTGGAGATACTGTTTTAATGCCACCAGGAACTGAGATTACTACTGAACCTCTTAGCCCTACAGATGTGCAAGATATAATGATTGAAACACCTATTATTGGGAGAGAAATTTTTGGTACTACTGATGAAGATATTATAGCATCTCAATTAGCAGGAACAACTGCTACAATAGGAGTGGGTGGAGCAGAAAAGATTCCAGGTGGAAAACCTTATGTAATGAAGAGCGCAGGTAAGTTTACTACACCTTCTCTTCCTGTTAAGCAAGAAAGTGGAGTTTATCCAACTGAAAGTAGTGGTGCTTATCCTGCTATTCTTACATTATGTGATATAATTATTGAGTCTCCTGGATATGGATATAAAGAGGGTGATGAAATTATTATAGAACCTAATGCAGGTGCTACTGTTGTACCTACCTATAGTGATATTGGTGTACTCATGTCTGTTAAGATTACTGATGGTGGTCAAGGATTTACTGAGTCTCCAGACATCTATATAAAATCTGAGACCGGTTTCAATGCAGTTCTTTTACCTAAGTTCTGTGTAGAAAGGATTGCTTCTGATGAGTTTGTAGATTACAAACCATCTCAGGACAAGTTGGTTTCTATAGTAGATTGTGTTGGTGTTGTTCCTCCACCACAAAGGACTATAAAAGAACCAGGTGTTACCAGACGTGCCTATGCAGATAGTACTACTGGATTTACACCACCAAATGCAGTACAACTTATAGGAATAGAAACTCCGGAGGATGATACCTAATGGCAAAGGGACAAAGAAAAAACTTTTATACTATTAGATATGGCCAAAGAGATGGTGAAATAAAATTCGGTCATATTCATGAGGATAATAATGAATCAGCAGCAATGTTGAGAAGTGGTCATGAGCCATGTCATTATATTACTATGGATCATACTGGTGGTGAAGAGCGTAAGCATGGTACTATCTGTAGATCTAAGGGTTCTTTTAAGGTAAAAGCTGGAGATAATTGTTTGGTAACTCCAAACAATATTGCTAATCAGGCTGGTATTGTTTTAGATTCTGTGAGTGGTGACATTATAATTAAAGCACCTAATGGTAGAATTAAATTAGAGGCTCAGGACATTCAGCTGATTGCTAATGGTTCTACTGGAAAGACAGGAGTTATTACCCTTGACAGTAATGATAAAGTGGTGGTAAACTCTAAGTCTATAGATATGAGAGCTAAGGAGTCTTATAAGATATTTTCAGAAAAGACTTTAGATGTTGTTGGAAATGCTATTATGAATATCTATGGTGGACTAGTTGATATGGCTGATGGTGCTACTAAACTTAAAGGTAGTAAGACTGGACCATCCAGTACTGAAGAACAAGCCAAGGAACTTAAAGCAGGAGGAGAGTAATGCATTTTTCAGACGTAGAAGTTGGTAAAAGATTGTTTGTAGGTAATGGTCAACCTAAAGGATTAAAGACTGGACAGGATGAAGTTAGAGGTTCTGCCTATATTGAAGGACCATTACAGACGGGAGTTGCTAGTGCTTTTGATAGTATAATAGCAACTCAGATGATTGCTAGAGATAAGAATGAAGAATCTGATGATCCACCTAGATCCTTATGGGTGAAGGGAAATACAAGATTGGAAGGTGATGATGGAACTCCACGTGCTTTAAAT
>VTLG01010716.1_pt1 | contig 13774 bp, 18 predicted proteins | sample 4694571 | NCBI WGS metagenome assembly VTLG01 (sample SAMN12604809, study PRJNA352737) | marine metagenome | biome: ENVO:00000447; feature: ENVO:00000209|ENVO:00000569|ENVO:01000036; material: ENVO:00002151; isolation source: viral sequences binned using virsorter ...
CCATTTAATGATCTTACTGGTCCCGAAAACGTTGTATTTGCCATAATTATATCCTCCTAGTTTTCCGAACATAGTCTCTAGGCCGTCGACTATACGCGTCTATGTTCTAATTAATTGTATAGTGATTAATTTATATATTAGATTTTAGTAGAGTGCAAGAGATCCCTGCAGAAATGTAGTATTTCAGCGATGTGGCTTTATTTAAGTTGCCACAGAAACTTCGGGGGCAGCATCATAAATTGCATTTTCTCTATCTGCAATTTTACGTTCCTCAGCTTTAATCTCAGTGATAACATTTTTAATAGCGTTATCAATTTCGACCATATTAAGAGTATATTTACCATTTTGCTCATACTCCAACTGCCACCTCAACTCCAAGGACCGTTTTTGTTTGTACAGCTCTTGTACCATCAACAACCTCCTCATAGGTTATTCTGTGGGGAATATTCGCAAACATTCCCGTTGATTCCCACTTTATACTCTTTTCTCCAATTTTGTCAAGGATAGAGTTTTCAATAGAGTCAGCATTATCATCAGCTAAAACTTCAAATTTAGCATAATAATCATAAGCCCATATTTTTACTAGGAATTTCTTCATGTTTCTCACCATATTTTGAAAATGTGGCGGAACTGTGTTCCGCCACATAATTAGTTTAGGTTACGCACCTTCAACGCCGAAGATACCTCTATAGTCCGATGCGCCGAAGACGTATCGTTCTCTAGCTTTGTATCTAACGTTACCAGTATCGAAATCACCTTCCATTGAAGTTGTCAATGGAGTTCTTTCAAAGTGTTTCATACCATTAGGAACGTCCGTAATAATGTACCATGAATCAGAATCATTTAAGAAATGGTTCACTCTGTATCCTTGAGGAATCATTCCCATAGAGTTGACTGCATTGATATCATTATCTGCTGTAGCAGTTCTACCTTGAGATTTTAATAATCTCTCAGCGTTAAACTGATTAGCAGACGGAACTATCATCTTCACGCCTCTCGCAGCGATTTTTAAACCTCTTTCATCAGTCATTGCAGCAATGTCAATCAAAGACTGCTCTAATGAAGTTTCGTTTAAATCCGCTTGAGTAGAAAGTGTGTTCGCACAAGCCCCAGCTATAGTAGTGTGGTTTGTTGAGAACAAAGAAACAGTATCACCAGTTTTAAATGTAGCTACCGAAGGTAGACCATTGTTTAAAGGTACTGCTGCTTTTACTTGTTTAGCGTTTGACATAGATCTTGCTAATGCTTTTGTATATCTAGAAGCTAGTCTATCGTAGAGATTATCTTCGATAGCTTCTTCTGTGATTGCGAAAGCAAGCGCGATCGTTTCCATAGTGTAACGAGCAGTGTAAGTCTCTTGCGCTTCATCGTATGAAATGCCTTGACCTTCTGCTTTTACGTTAGCGTTAGCGAATCCTGATAACATAACTTCCTCTTCGAAAGCTCTGTCACTAGACTCGGTTACGTATATTTCGGCAGACTCATTGTCATACCGTTTGTACTCCAGCCCAAATAGTGCATTTAGGCCTGGTTCTAGTTCTTTAACTAGTTGTGCTCTTGATATTGCCATGTCTATATGCTCCTATTACGCGCTATCAACAAACTCATTTAAGTTAGAAACAACAACAAGTTTGCAGTAAGCTGCAGTTATGTCGTTATTTTCAGGATCGTCAGCGACCCTTAAAACTCTCCATGAGTAGTTAGTAGCATGTTCAGATCCAATATCCAACGTGTTAGTTGATTTACCTGTGACTGTACTTCCAGCTGCCGCATTCATATTAAAAGTTTGCATAAACTTCGCTTGAGTGATTGCTGCATCTGAGAAGACTTCATAACATTGCCAAGGTGCGTCAATAATAAACGCTGTGATATCTTCACTGTTAGCCGGAGTAATGCTGCCTGCATAGTAGTTATCCCAAGTTGGCTTTAAAGTTGTAGCCGCGTTGTAGAAAACACCATTTAGCACGCCGCACATTGATGTGGTTCCAGTTGTTACTACTGTACCCTCAGTCATATATCCTGCTGCACTGACCACGGGAGCGCCATTATAAATAGCAGTTCCGTATCCAGCGTCAATCTTATAAGCAGATTGACCTTGCGGTGCAGGAGTATTTCCAAGCATACTTGTAGCATTCAAACCGTCACCAGCTGTTGCGCTATTTGCCATAGTTATTACTCCTTTTGTCTATATTTCTATAGACGGGTTTATTTAAATCGATGATAGGGAATTGGTTGTTATCCCGAGAATAGTTAAAAAATTAACTTTTCTTTGTACCACCGAAGGTTACACGAGATTGTCGATCGACATCGATCGGCATACTCTTATGTTGTTCCCTTAGCAAGTCGGTTTCAACTGCTTCGTCTTGACCTTCAGTAAGTTTCTTCTGATACTCAACACGTTGCTTCGCGAGTTCTTCGGGTATCCTAGCCAACAATAGGCCTCCTACTCCAATCACTCCAGCGTATTTACCTTCGGCAACTACAGGATAGTCAGAATCTTTATATTCATCAGCTCTCACTAATTCATATCCTTCTCTGAGTCTTCCATAAATGTTTTTACTATCTTGGAATCCTACAGATTCAGCTCTGATCCATCTGTGCCTAAAGCCATTAGGCGCTGGTGGTGCATCCAGAGAGGATGGTGGCTTGTACACTTTTGGTCTTTCAGTTTTTGACCGTGTAATAGCCGCACGAGAAGTTTTTTTGTCTTTGTCCATATTATGCTCCTTCCTTCGTGAGTTTTAATTGTTTTGCATACTCTTCGAGTGGCACACCTAATTTTTTAGCTATTGCTACTTGAGATGATGTGAGTCTCATTTGTTTGCGACCAGTTTTTGCACTTCTATTTGCAGAAGCCACCGACTGAACGGGTCTAGTCGTTTGTATGTCTCCAGTATTATCAAATTTATTTGGAAAGTCAACTCTTATACGTTTGTCTATTTCTTCATAATATTCATTTGATTTAGGATCATAACCTTCTTTTTCCACTAGATCTTTATGAATTTCGAATGCTGTAAATGTCATAGCTCGATTAGTTCCGAACCATTTGTTTTTAGCAGCCCAATCTTCAGCCATAGGATCAGCTTCAGGTAATGATTGTGGAGTTTGTTTTGGTAATTGTCCACCGTCAGATAGCTGTGCAGGTTTCTCTTCCTGTACAACTTGTCTTTGTTGTATTTTCGCATTTTCGAACGCTAATTCGGCAATACGTTTATTTGCTTCGACTTGAGCAGCTGCATCACCTGCTTCAATGGCTTGCGCTAAACTTTTTTGCGCAGATTCCATTCCAGATTTTACATGCTCCTCAACTTTCTTACTATAATCAGAATCAATTTTATTAAATCTTTCTTGATCAAGTTTTCTTTTTTGTTCTAAAGCAGAAGCATATTCTACAGCTGCAGCTTCTCTTCGTTCTGCTTCTCTCATCTTACGAGTAAGTTTAGAGATACGTGCTTGAACACCTTTACTATAGTCTTCTAATTTAGAATCTTCTTGTTTTTGTTCCTTTTTTATTTCTTTTACTGTTTCATCTTTAGCTGTTTCTTGTTCCGGGGCACTTGTTTCCTCTTTAGGTGCTTCCGTTTCAATAACGGCTTCATCCTTTTTTTCTTCAATAGTCACATCTACATCAGGTCCTGATGTATCTATATCTACTGTTTTCTTTTCTTCTGGCATAGTTTCTCCTTGTCTATGTTAAAATTGATGCAAGATATCCTCTGGATTCTTGACGGTTGCCAAAACTTCATCTTCATTCAACAACCTAACTTCTCCACCCTCAATTTGTATTCGTGATCCTGCATAACGCGCGAAGACCACCCAATCACCAACCTTGCACCATGGGCCATTAGGATAACGTTCTTTATCCTTATAGCATTCTGATCCCATTGCTAATACGTTTCCGCATTGTGATGCAATCTGTTGTTTGTCTATAGTTTCATGTGAAAATAAAACTCCACCTTTAGATTTTTCATTCATTCTAAATGGAAGAACTAACATTCTCCAACCAGTCGGTTGTGGTAGTTTATCTTTTTCTTTAGTAATTTCTTTTTGAGATTCGGATTTTTTTAATCCGACTAATTCTTTATTTGGGGTTAGGATTTTTGGGCTTTGCGCCGTTGATATTGATGACTGTGCCTCTGTTTTCATTTTGCTCCTTATCGTCTAGCAGGTTAGAGATTTCCTGTTTAGTTGCCTCTAGGGCGTTTATTTGTCCTATTATATACTTGTAAGTTTCCATATTGTCAACCCCTCCAGATGTAACAGAGATTGCCAGTGATTTAATTCTATTATCTAACGCTCGTCTTAATTTATATATTACGTTTTCTAAATCAGCCATATTACATCGCCCCGACTGCTCTCAAGCAATCAAGACAATTCTTTCTAAATCTTATGTGAGTTTCACAGTGTTGAACTGTTGACTCTTCTGCAGGAGTTTCTTCCAAAACTACTGGTTCTTCTTTACTTCCAAATAGGAAGTTCCATATTTTCTTTAAAATTTCCATTACTTAATTTGACACCCTACTTTTTTACCTTTAAGGACTGCACCACCAGATTTATAACCTTTGTTTAATTCTCCAATAACTCTTCTTTTCTCAGCTCTGTCTGCTGCATCAGGGTGTCTTCTTGCATCGATACGACCCATTTCTTCTAGTAAGTTAGCTCTTCCACCTATGTTATAACCGGCTCTTCCGCCTTTTTTTAAACCTTTACTTGGTGTTTTAGTATCGTAACCTGTGAAACCTGTTTTAACAGAACCACTATATGGAGTAACTTTAAAATCTTTTAATTTTCCTTTTGAAGAACTCATGCTAATACCATGTATAGGCAAACCAACCTTTCCTTGCTTCCCTGTTATCCCTGCTTTAACAAGAGTTGTTGGAGGAGCGTCATAAACTTTTCCTCTAAATCTTCCGTGTTTATCTACAGGAAATTTTTTTGGTCTTTGATAAGTTAATTTTTCTTTAATGTCCATATGCATGGATGCTTGCTCGTCGGTAAATCTTTTATCTTTTGATTTATACTTGTATATTTTTGTATTGGTTTTTTTCTTTCTTGGTCTATCGAAGTCACCTTGAGCCTTCTTAAATTCTATCGCCCGTCCATGTCTACTTTTTTTAGCTTTTTTCTTCTCTGTTGTCATTATGAACTCCTTTTCTTAGCCATTTTCTTAAATGTCATTGCTAACGCTTTTGCTCGTCCAGTGCAACCTTTTTTTGTAATAGGTGTGCATTTTCCTTTAGTTCCACGTTTCTTGATTGATTTATTTACTGATTGTATCCAGTTCTTTTTTTCAGCTTTACCACCATTTTTAAATCCAACTCTATCACCACCATTAGTATAACCATCAGCATTATGTCCTGCAGGTGGTCTATAACCAGATGCTGGACTTGTACTGTGTTGCAAAGTCAAAGATGTTTGTCCTGCGTTTGGTAATCTAAAAGTTCTCATTAATCTGCCTTTGGAAAATATTGCTTTTTTCTGCCTTTACCGATTCGTTTAGTCCAACCAGTTTGTCTTAAATGTTTAAGCTCTTTTGTTCCTTCTTTAATTTTCTTTTCAGCAGCGTCTATTTTATCAATAGTTTTAACTTTACTATGAGTTCTAACTATGTCAGCTCTTTTTTTTAAATCTTTTCCGCCTGAATCAATGTACCAAGGAACTTTACCTGTTCCAGGTTTAACACCTGTAATAGTTCCAGCTTTATCTTTAATCCAATTAGATTTAGATTTAGGTTTAACTTTTTTCAAAGCTTTACCAAAACCTTTTTTGGCTATTCCGAATATACCCATAATTACCTACTTATTAATTTTTTGGTCTGGTCTATCGCCCCATTTTCCATAAGACTCGTCTCTACGATCTTTCATAGATTGTGACTTAGTAGATTCTGCTCCAGTTCTCATACCTAGAGATTCATCTTCTCTAGCTGCATAACCTTGACTAAATTTTTTTCTTTTAGTCGCAGCTTTTTTGTACGGGAATCTAGATTTGTAAGGTCTTGATCCAAAATCATTTCTCATATTTGCTCCTTATTTTTTTCCATTTCTGAAAATTTGTGTACCCTTTATACCAAAAATACTCGCACATACAAGTATCCATAAATTAGTGAACCATGTTGGCAGTGCTTGGAAATGTTCGAAGAAGGTCTTAATCTTCTCCATAGCGGCCGGATCGTCCGACCAGACCCCCCAGGCGAGCACCAAAATTGGCAACGTGAGAATCGCAAGGACCACCTCGTCTTTGTAGTCGTTTTGACGGGCTTCTAAAAGTTTGCCCTGGTATTGTTCTTCACCTCGCGCTTGACGTTCAGCGTGCATTAACTGTGCATCAGACATTGCCATCTTCGTCTTTTGACGATTGGCATAAATCTTACTGCCAGCGTTTATCGCTAATTTAATAGCACTGAACCACATACTAGAACCAAGTTGCTGTTTGTTTTCTAGCTTTAGTAGATGAACCTTTTCCACCTGTGCTTCTAACAGTCACTTTATCACCAGTTGCAATTCTAGCGCTAGATCCTCTAATACTAGATTTAGCTCTTGGATCTCTTATTAAGTTTTGCGGTGGAATAGAAATTTCATTTCCACCTTTAAGATATCCATCTTTATTAGTGAACATTGACTGGTTGTATCCTTTACCTTCTTTTGCCATATTTTTCTCCTAACGTTTATATATACTAAGATTTAGGACCTTTCAAGGTCTTCACATCTTTAGCCTTCATTTTATCCGAAGTCAATTTAACATCAGCAGATATCAATGATTTCTCAATTGCTGTATCTGCTCTTAGTTGAGCTAAGTCTTCATTCTGTTCCAGTTTATCATCGGTAATCTGTCTATTCTGAACCATTTTAGCTTTATCTAAATTCATTCTTTGATCTAGTTCTTGTTGTTTTCTTTCAGCATCCATTGCTTTAAGATCAACTTCTCTCTCTTTAAGTTTTAATAATGGATCATGATCAAATCTACTAGTAATAGTTTTTTCTTCTTTTAAGAACTCTTCAGTCATATCTGCAATTAATACAGCTTTTCTAGCTTCTATTTTTTGAGATATTTGTTGAAACTGTTGTTGTACTTGAGGGTTTTGAACAGCTTGAGCTTGCATTTGTGGTAACATTTGAAACTCTTGTGCGAATTCCAATTGTACCTGTTCTTGTGCCATCAATGATATGTGCTCCATAATATTTTTTTCTAATGCTGCAGTAATGCTAGGATTATTTCTAACAAAGTTACTAGCCATAAAATTTAAGTGAGCTGTAATGTGAGCTCTATGATCCTGACCTGGAAACGCTTGAAAAGGTTTCATACCCATTGCATCGATATGTTCTATCGCTGGATCTTTAGGTTGATTTGGTGGAGGAGGTGGTAATATTCTATCAATATCCTTTACACCTAACGCTTCATACATTTTTCTGTAACACATATATAAATTATGCATTTGTGGATTAGACATTGCTAATTGTAATTCAGATTGTGCTAATGAAATTCTTTGTGACATTGAAAATATATTTGGATCAGCAACAGGTAGAATATCTACTCTGTCATCAAAATCTTGAACTTTAATATTTCTTTGTCCACCTACAACATCATATGGATATTCCGCAGGTAAATAAGTTTTAAAAATGTTAGAGAGTAATTTAAATTCTTGTTTTAACGATACATACAGTCTTTTATGGATTGCTGACATTACTCTTGAACCACGTTCCAAAAGAGCTACAGTCGTACCAACAGCTGCTGATTGGTTCCCGTCACCGACCTGCATGTCAGCAATCGACGCGAATCTTTGTCCTGCTTGAACGACAATTCCCATCAATTGCAATAATGTAGCCGAAGGTTCCTTATACGGTAAGAATACAAATGCATCCTTTAAGTTTCCTCCTGGTGTATCTACATCTTTAAATTCACCTGGTTGTATGTTTGCAGCATCATCTTTTACTCTGACACCTCTCTGTTTAAATCCTGCCGGAAGATTTGATAAAGTTCCCGCGTCTAATAACTGACGGAGAGCCGCAGTTGCAGTACGGCTCAATCCGCCAATCATATGAATGAGTCCAAGGCCATAAAATCCAAGTCCTGGCAGAAATTTGAAATGGACGAAATATTGGATCTTATTTTTCTTTGGATCATTGGGCGCGAAGTTTCGTCTTATCGACAAAACTTTCCGACTACCTTGCTCGATTGTAACGATGTAAGGTAATTTTATTCCTGTTGGTTCGCCATCGGCGCCAACATCTTCGAAACCTTCTAAGTCAAGGTCTACGTGGAATTCTAGTAATGTATATAAAGGTTCGACTCTTTGAGATTTAGTCATACCTTCTAATTCTCTTTCTTTTTTCTTTAATTCATTTGTAGTTACATCTTGTGGTCTGTTTAATTCTATATCAGAATAAAAACCATTTACTTGTTGTTTACGTAAATCATTTTCAGACATTTTAATTACATGACACACGGACGTTGCATCTTGTAAAGATGTTGCAGTGTATGGTACAATTAAATCATCAGCTGGAACAAATTTAGAAACAGCTCTTCCTAATAATTCATCATAATAAACTTTTTTAAATGTAGAACCTGCAAGTGGAAGATAAAATAACATTTGATCAAACTCAGGTTCATATTCTTTCATTTGATCCATTAATTGATAATTCATAAAATCTTTAACACGCTGAGACTGTTGTTCTTTCATAGGATTACTTGCTCCCATTACTTGAGTTCTTACTGGTCCATCTGCTGGTAATAATTCTTTGTAAGCTAAAGCTTGAAACTGAGTTACAGCTTCTGCTAATACTGGGTGAGTTGCACCAGATGCTCCTTGGAAAGGTTCGGTTCTATTTTCATATTTGAATCCTAACAAATCTAAACCAACAGTATATGCTCTTTCCCAATCAGCACGAGATAATTTATATTCTCTATAATCTCCTTCAAGCCTATTAGCTATTGGATCAGTAATGTCTTCTGGTAATAAATCATTTAAGTTTGCAAAGTGATCACCTTGTTCAGGTGCAGGCATTGCATTTGGATCAAAATCAATTGTAGCCCCTTCTTCGTCTTCTATAACTTCAACGGGACCTTTTGGTGTTTCTGGTTCTTCCAAATTAACAACCTCTGCAACTTCGTCGTCTGGTCGTTTTATGTTTGGGAGACCTTTATCTATTTCTGCCATTTAAATTCTCCTGCTTCTTCTTATCCTTTTTTACTACTTTAATCAAGCCTTGTGGATTAGGCCCTCTTAATGGTGGTATTTCCTTCCATTTAACGTGCTTCATGTTTTTAACTAATGTTGGATTATTTTTTGACATTTAAACTCGCTATTCCGCCTTGTGTATATCTAGGAGCAATTTGTGATTGCCAATTTCTATCAGCTATAATTCCTCGTTCTATTCTCTCGTCTTTTCTAGCTGCATCGGCTGCTGCTATTCTTTTCATAGTATCTATATCTTCTTGCTCTGCTTTATCCATTAAACCTTGATCATAAAACTGTCCTTGCTCTGTATGAGGACTTGGTCTCATAAATGGTTGCATGTTTAATATGTATTCATCCACAATATCATTAAAAACATTTTGTCTAGCATCTTCGGCTTTTTGACGATAGCCCACTCTTCCATAACCAGGATTTACTTTTTGATTTTCTAAATTATACAATCTTTCATCGAGTTCATAAACTTTTCTTCTTTGTACCGCTGCTGATCCCTTAGGAAGATATTCTTTAAATTCTTCTAATTCAGATTGACCAAATATTGGACCAAAACCATAATCAGTTGCATTACCAACAATTTGTTTCCAAGATTTTCCAGCTGCATAATCTCCAATGGCAAATGGAACCATAAAACCTATTTCAGCTAACAGACCATAACCAGTCCACTTAGCAGCCCCTGTAAGTGCTCTCATACTTTTTGTAAACCCTTTTAATTTTTGAATGGCTTCTTTGCTGCCATCAGCTGCTTCTGCAACAGTTTTATTGTATCCTTTTTTATAATCATCAAGTGAAATACATTTACCTCCTTCACCTTTAATACATGGAATATTGTTAGCTCTAAATTTTTTAACAACATCTTGTTCTAAAAATTTTTTAAACCCTTTAAGTTCAGGATCTGCTTTTAATCTTTCTGTTAATTTTGTGCCAGCTTGTGTTTCAATTCTTCTTAAACCTTGTTCTGGAGTTTCAATGCCTGCACCATATTCTTTACCACCTACATTTAATCTAATTCCTTTATCTTTTAATTCTTGCACTCTAGAAAAATCATTATTTAAAATTTGATTTTTAATTACTTCGGCTGTTATATTATCTTGACTTGTTAATAATTGTAGATCTTTTGCTAAAGCTGGATTACCTCTTACTCCACCTGCCCCGGCATGGTGAATATTAATAGCGTTGTGTGTTAATCTTCTTCCTTGTGAATTATCCAACCATTGTAATAAATCATTATAGGCTCTATCGCTTCTTATTAAATTTGTATCAAAACCTTCTGGAAACATTTTCATAAGAGATTGTGGAATATTAGCTTTTGCATTTTTTGCAACGGATACAAACTTAGAAATTTTTGGAGCTTCAGGGTGATTGGTAATGGTATTACCCATTTTAGAATTAGCATGATAATATTCTACACCATTTTCAGAAACACCAATTATCCTACCGGCATCATTATAAAGCATTTTATAAGCATCATTATTTTTAGAAGCCCTATGCATTTGAGATATTATCCAGTTTTCTGGATTTTCAAAACTAAACGCGTAAGGATATTTTTTCCCTGTATTTTGAATAAAATTTTTAACCATATTATATAATTGTTGATCTTCTTTAGGAGAAATTCCAAATTTTCTACCTGGACCAAAGTTTAAATCAATACCTGCGTCTGCTATTTGTTTTCCAAAAGCTTCCTCAATAAGATTTTGAGTTTTTTTTGGAAGTTGTTTAACGTTATGAAAAGCTGGCTTATAACCTCGTTCTATAAAATCGTGTACAGCATCAAATGATTGTTGATCTGCTGCTTGACTAAACCCATATTTATATAATTCAAAATCTGCTTCAGGGAATTGTTTTAAAATTTTATTTTGTTCTGATTTTTTAAGAGGTGTAAATTGAGTAATTTTACTAAATTTTCCAGGAGTATGTCCATGGTCCACATTATCTCTTATTTTTTTCTTTTGAGTGTAATCTAATTCTATAAAGTTTGGAGAACTTACTTCTCCTCTTTTATAAAACCATCTAGCTGCTTTATTCAATTCTTTTCTTTCTAGTTTTCCAGTAAAAGTTTTAGTTCTTATATTTGTTTGAGCTGTCGTTTCAGCCGGTAAGTTAGTTACGAACTCATCTCTAATTTTTATAGCTTCATCTATATCGTCAATACCGCCTTTATATTGTTGTGTTGTTTTCCCATCTCTTCTTACACTTCTTGTAACTAAATATTTTTTACTTACTGGGTGTTGTTTAATATGGGGTTGGTCAGGAACATTTTTGTATAGTGGTTTTCCTCCTTTCCAAAACCCGATCCGTCCACCTTGATTCATGTTGAATGGTCTTTCTAAATTTATTCTTTGTAAATACTCTTCGTAGGTTTCTTGATCTGGATTGAACTTACCTAACATTTCATCTTTAAGTGGGCCTGGTTCTAAGTCATCTTTTAATGAAGCCTGGTCCATGGTTCGTGGTTCTTGGATCATGGCACGATTAGCTTTGAATTCAGCTTCCATTTCATTCCATGTGTTTAATGCTTCTTCAGGAGTAGCACTTTCTTCACGCATCCACTCGTTTGCTAGTTTGTATTGTCCTATTTTCATTATTCTCCTAACATTCTTGCAATACCGCCTGATGCAAAGTCATCGGGATCTCCGTAGTATCTTTCTGCCGGTCCATATTTTTCTTCTAAATAATTTGCTTGTTCTACTGGGTCTTCAGTAAATCTTTGAAAGTCTTCTCGTTTCTTTTTAGCTTTTGCAGCTTTATTACCAGTTAGTTTTTTACCAGTTGCAAATTCTTCTAAAGAACTAACATCTTGCATCAAATCATCAACGTTATCAACTTCACGTATACCATCAAACTCCATGTCAGCATCTTCCGGTCCACCAGTAGCTCTTGGTTCTGCTTCACTTGCTTCAAATGAATCTTTTGTTTTTCCACCACCTTTTCCTGTTTTTAAATCTGGTTCAATGACTTCACCTTTTCTAACAATTAAATCTATTTGATCAGGATCATTAGATGCTCTTCGAATGTTTCCTCGCTCATATGGTTTAGTGTCATCTATTTTTAATTTTGATCCATAGTTAACTCTAACTGAACCATCATCTAAATCTCTATAAATAGTAACTTCTTCTGTTTCACTAATTGGTTTTGTATGTACTCTCATTCTCTCTTTGTATGCAAATTGTTTTGTTACATCTTCACCTTCGTTAATAACTTTTGTTACAAGAGCATCGAACCATGCTGGTTTACCGGGTGCTGCTGGTGTTGTTATAACTTCTTTTGCAACTTGTTTACCAGCACCTTTACCAAACATACTTAACGCTCCTGCTTTAAGTGCACCGATGCCAGCGCCTACTCCACCAAGTAATTTTAAAAATGCTCTACGGCTCATTCCGCCACCTGCTAAAGGCATTCTTTCATTTGTATCTTCTGCAAGTAAATAACTTAAGCCGGTTCTACCACCACCTGCTTTTTTCTCTGGAAAGTTTCCAAAGTCTACTTCAATAACTTCACCAGATTTTTTAGGTTTAACTCTTTCACTTTTTGGAACTACAGGAGTATTTAAAATATTATCTAATTGTTTTTCATTTTTAACGGCTCCTGGGTGAATACCTTTTTGAAATAATGATTCTCTTACAAGCATTTCACCAAAATCAATTTTACCTTTATCAGGTATTCTCATAATACCGGATTTATCGGTTTTCATGAGTTGTTTCATAACCCAATTTCTAAGTGAAAATATTCCTGCCATAATTAATAATACACAAACTTCCTAGGCGCTCGTTTTTCCATTACATAGTCTTCAGGGTGTTGTACAAAACCACCTTGCCTAAAGCGCATAACAGCTTGAGTTGTACTATCAACTAAGTCATCATGATCACCATGCGGGAATGCTGCACACTCCTCTATAACTTCCTCCGCAAACTTCTGGTCAGGCGCCCAAATCATGCCAGATTCAAAAAGCGGAGCGCATGTATTTACTCGAACATGTTTATCATTTCCTTTACTCGGTGTAAAGTTCTGAACTGGAATATCCATCTGTCTTAATTCATAGGTCAAAGGCAGTCCAGCTGCTTTTGCTTCGATGATAACAGACTCAGGATTCCAATATTTGTACTGATCCAGTGCAATACGTCTTAATTCTGGAAATTCATACCTTCCTTTAATGGCATCGACTAAAATTAGGTTAGCTGGAGAGTCTTCATTTGGATAAAATACTCCCCAAGTCGTAATTGCACTAAAATCGGCCGTTTCTTTCTTCAAATAAGCTGTATCATAAGATTGAATTACATAATGTAAATTTGGTGGCTCGTCATGATCCCATTTTCGCCACCATTCTCGCTTAATTAACGCTCCTTCCTCCGAAGTTGGACGTTGCATCCATTGTGCATTCCATTTTCCAACTGGAAGTGTCGCTTTTACCTTTTCAAGCTCGTCTAATTTCCAATATTCTGGCCAAACGGCTTCAGGTTTAGTTCCGTGGTCCAAGATCGCCGGAAATTCGACCACTTCCCATTGGTCAGCTTTAACTTCAGTTTGATTTTTTAACAAAATTCCGGTCAAATCCTTTTTTGACCAACGTGTCATTACTAAAATAATTTT